>Ga0102590_1000114_pt1 | contig 226908 bp, 251 predicted proteins | sample AraplaMF_Col_mMF_FD_76859 | JGI IMG/M metagenome (GOLD analysis project Ga0102590, IMG submission 76859) | Arabidopsis root microbial communities from the University of North Carolina, USA - plate scrape MF_Col_mMF | ecosystem: Host-associated > Plants > Roots > Endosphere | place: USA... | reverse complement strand
CCCGACGCTGGCACTGAAGAGCGCCTACAACACGCGTTTCGAAACGGCGATCGATGCTGACAGGCTGACAAATCTTACCCGCCTGTCGCATGCCTTCGACGAACTGCTGAACCGCTCGCCGGATCATCAGATGCCCTATGTCGGCGCCTCTGCCTTCGCCACCAAGGCCGGCATCCACGCCTCGGCGCTGCTGAAGGACCCGCGCACCTACGAGCATGTGCCGCCGGAAAGTGTGGGCAATTTTCGCAAGGTCATGGTCTCGGATCAGGGCGGCAAGGCGAATTTCATCAATGCGCTGAGGCGGCGCGGCATCGATGTCGCCAAGGACGATCCGAAGCTCGATCTCTTGATCTCCATCGTCAAGGAACGCGAGGCATCCGGCTACGCCTATGAAGGTGCGGATGCGAGCTTCGAGCTTCTGGCGCGCCGTACCATGGGCACCATTCCGGATTTCTTCACCATCGACGGCTTCCGGGTGATGATCGAACGGCGCTTCGATTCCCACGGCCGTATCAAGATCGTCTCCGAAGCCGTCGTGAAGATCGCCATCGACGGCCAGACGCTCATGTCGGTCGCGGAAGCGGAGGGACCGGTCAATGCGCTCGACCTCGCGCTGCGCAAGGATTTCGGCAAGTATCAGCATGAGATCGACGATCTCGTGCTCGCCGATTTCAAGGTGCGTATCCTCAATGGCGGCACCGAGGCCATCACCCGCGTTCTCATCGAATCCACCGATTCCAGCGGCGTGCGCTGGTGGACGGTCGGCGTGTCCGAAAACATCATCGACGCCTCGTTCCAGGCGCTGATGGATTCGGTCATCTACAAGCTGATGAAAAACCGCCAGCTGGCGGGCAGGATCGCGGCGGAGTGAGGGCTGACGACAATCGGGGCACGCCCCGATTGGCTAAACCGCGGCGGCGGTTCGGGCCGCGGCGATATCCTCGGCCAAAAGCGCGCTGACGGATTCGCCCGAATTGATCCGGCGCATGGCTTCGGCAAAAGCTGGCGCGACAGACAGCACGGTCAGCTTGGGCTGGCGCTTTTCAGCGGCGATGGGCACGGTGTTGGTGCAGACGATCTCCAGCACGTCGGGCTCGGCGGCGAGGCGGGCGACGGCCGAGCCCGCAAAAATGCCGTGCGTGGTGGCGATCCGGATGGTGCGGGCGCCATGGGCGCGCAGATGCTGGAGCAATTCGATGATGGAGCCGCCGCTGGCGATTTCGTCGTCGAGCACGATGACGTCGCGATTGCGGATATCGCCGATCAGCGCGGAGATTCGGACCTGGGTGTCGCTCACGCGCTCCTTGGCGCCGGCAGCGACCGGCACATTGAGGCGCTTGGCGAAGGCGGCCGCGTTCTTGGCATTGCCAAGGTCCGGAGAAACGACGACGGCGCGGCTGAGGTCATAACGAAAGAAGTGGTTGGCAAGCTCGCCCAAGGCATGGAGCTGATCGACGGGCACGCTGAAAAAGCCGTGCACCTGCGGTGAATGCAGCGTCATCGTGAGGACGCGGCTCGCCCCGGCGGTGACCAGCAGATCCGCGACCAGGCGGCCGCCGATCGAAATGCGCGGCGCGTCCTTCTTGTCGGAACGGGCATAGGAAAAATGCGGGATGACGGCAGTGATGCGCGAGGCCGATGCCCCGCGCGCAGCATCGAGCATCAGCAGCAGCTCGACCAGGTTTTCCTGCACCGGCGCGCTGAGCGGCTGGACGATGAAAACATCCTGCTCCCGACAATTGGCCTGCAGCTGGACTTCAAGGCAATCGTTGGAGAAGCGCTTGGTGCGCACCGGGTGCAACGGCACGCCGAGATGGGAACATATTTCCTGCGCAAGTTCGGGATGAGCACTGCCGCTGAAGATGGCTATCTGGTTCACCGCAACATCCCCCAAGAACTGGCCGGCTTATGATGGCTGACCCTGTCATAGTCAAGCTTGCCGGCAGGGTTTGCCAGGCAGTTTTGCGACAAGTCTGCTACCGGACCTTCAAGCCGAGTTCGGCCAGCATGTCACCGGCCTGCTGGCGCGAGATCGTCGCACCCTTGAATTTCCTGGCGTCGATCAGCTTCAAGCCGCCGAGGTCGGCGCCGCGCAGATCGGCGCCATCGAACCTTGCGTCGACGAGACCCGCGTCACGCAGGCTGCAGCTGTCGAACACGGCATCGCGGAAATCGCATTTCGAAAGATCCGCCATGCCGAAATCGACGCGTTCGATCCGCGATTTCCGGAATGACAATGCAGGAAGCCTCGCCTGTGCGAGAATGGTCTCCTTAAACGACAGGCCGAGCGAGGCGATTCGGGTGAGATTGGCCCCGGTCAGCTTGCAGCCGGTGAACCGGGTGTCGTTCATTTTTGCTTCCAGGAAAGCCGCGTTGTTGAAGTCGCAATTGCGGAATTCCACTTCCGCGAGGTTCGCCCCTGCAAAATTGGCGAACGGTCCCCGGCATCCGTCGAACTTCGCCCCTTCAAGATCGGCTGCCCGCAGATTGACGCTGGTCATCCGGCAGTTCCTGAATTCCCAGCGCTGCAGATCGAGCCCCGACAGGTCCGCTTCCTCCAGAACGCAGTCGTTGAGGATCACGGCGTTTCCAGAACCGGCCAGCCCGAGCACATCCGCACGCGCGATCGCCTGTCCGGAAATCTCGAGAGGATCTTGCTCCGCCATGACATTCGCCCCCAACATTCGTCCGGATGGTTGATCAGAGATTCGGGGCCGAGACAATCCGACCCCACTCGTCATCCCTGTGGCCGGCGACTATCGTATCCGAGGCGGTTCTCCTCGATCTGCCGGTGATGCGCGGCTGCCCAGTCCGCGAGTTGCCGCACGGTTTCGGACAAGGAGTGGCCGAGCGGCGTCAGCGTGTATTCGACCTGCGGCGGCGTGCTGGGGCGGACCGTGCGCTCGACCATGCCGTCGCGTTCCAGGGTCTTCAGCGTCCGCGTCAGCATCTGCTGGGAAATCCCGCCCACCTGCCGCTTGATCCCGTTGAAGCGCAACGATCCCAGATACAGCGCAACGACCACCTGGATCGTCCATTTGTCGCCGACGCGTCCAAGGATCTCGCTCACGCCCCTGCAATCGGCTTGTGTGTGCGACGCAGTCACATCCATCTGACCAACTCCCAAAGATATGCTTTTGACGCCTTTTTCTAGGTCCCATAACTAGCCGTGGTCAACGTTGTAGACCGTACGCCGTCGAAAATCGCGGCGGGCGGTCTGCCAGCAAGGAGACCACCATGATCCTCTTCTACTATCCCGCAGCCTGCAGCCTCGCGGATCACATCGCGCTCATCGAAACCGGCCTTCCCTACAGGCACCTCAGCATCAACCATGAGCGAAAAACGGAGGACGGCCGCGATTTCCTGTCGCTCAATCCCAAAGGCTACATTCCCGCCCTGGAACTGGAGGACGGGACGATCCTCACGGAGAACCCTGTCATTCTGAACTACATCGCCGACCGCAGCGGTAAGCTGCTCCCGGCAGACGGCCTCGTCCGGTGGCGGGCGCTCGAGGCGCTGGCCTTCATGTCATCCGAAATCCATGGAAGCTACCAGCCCTTCTTCAGGGACTTCCCCGAACCGGAAAAGCTGCGTGCCCGCGAAAAACTCGCACGCCACTTCTCCATCCTCTCCGACCAGATGGGCGGCAAGGAGTTCCTGGTGAGCGACGAGATGACGATTGCCGACTGCTATCTTTTCTGGATCCTGATGGTCGCCCCCAAAAGCGGCGTCGAGCTGCCCGTTAATCTCCAGAGCGCCTTCGAACGGATGAGAGCGCGGCCATCCGTGGTGCGGGCTTTCGCGGAGGAAGGCCTGGCCTGAGCGGCCGCTTTCCAAAGCCATCACGCATGTTCCGCGGGTAGCGGAACCCGCAGGCGGCCCGCGTGGCCTTGAAGGGCCGCGCGTGACATGACGCCCGTTCCCGAACCTTACGGCCGAAGCGCCTCGTCCCGGGGCAGGATCTTCCCTTCTCCGCGCGGTTTCACACCTCCTCGAAACGCAGCCCCCAATCCTCCTCGCCGTACCACTCCCCCTCGCCCTTCGGCGGCTCGTGCCAGCGCAGGCTACGGACCTGGTAGCCGCGGCGCGAGCGAAAAGCTTCCGCCAGTCCCTCGTGGCGGCCGGGCGGCGATGGCTGCTGGCCCTCCGCCCAGACGAAGGAGACCGGCTGCAGGAATTTGGCGCCGAAGCCTTTTGCCCGGCGGTCGATCATCAGGAAGCCCGCCCGGCCGGTAAAGCCGCTCGGCCGGCCGTTCTCGACCGCCGGGTAGCCGAGCGGGAAAAGCGCCCGCCCGGAGACCGCCAGGTTGTCGATCCAGGCGGCCGGCGGGTGGTCGAGGGCGAAATTGGCGTAGATCACGTCCGCATCCTCCTTCGGCCATTCGGTCGCGTCGCCGCGTACCAGTTCCACATTGGCGTAACCGGCCAGGTTCTGCCGGGCCTTTTGTGCAAGCGCCTCGTCGTATTCGACGGCGATTACCCGGCCGGACGGGCCGACCAGCTCGGCGATGATGGCCGTGTAATATCCCGTCCCGGCGCCGAGATGGGCGACCGTTTCGCCGTCGCGAATACCGAGCGCGTGGAGGCCGCCGGCATGCAGCGACGGCATGCCGTTATTGACGCCGCGCGCCGTGTCGAGGCCGACCAGCACGTCCTGGTAGAGCACCAGCGGATCGGTGGAGGCGAGTTCGCGATAGTTGCGGAAATCGTTGTAGACCCAGGGCGGCGGGCCGACGAAATGTTCGCGCGGCACGGTCGCGAAAGCGGCCAGAAGCCGGGCATCCGCATTCACGCCGGCCTTCGCCAGGATCTGGCGGGCGTAGATCTGCCGGTGCAACGGCTGGTTTTCGAAAGCCATTCGGCTCCTCCATTCTGACAGGGAATCACTATCGCAAGCCAAGCCGACAGAATCGCGACAAACGATAGGTTGTTCAACGAAATGAATTGGTCCGGCCCGGCTGCTTCGTCTAGAGGAAGGACAACCAGAACAGAATACCGGAAACACCCCGCATGACCATCGATACCGCCCCGGCGCCAGTGAAGAACGAGGATACGCCGCGCGGCTTCGCCTTCGGGCTGACGGCCTATTTCCTCTGGGGCTTCCTGCCGTTCTATCTGAAGGCGGTTGCCCACATTCCCTCGCTCGAAGTGCTGGCGCACCGGGCGATCTGGTCGGTGCCCGTTGCCGGGATCGTTCTCCTCATCCTGCGTCGCACCGGCGATCTCAAGGTTGCGCTGCGTAACCCCCGCATGCTTGCCATGGCCTGCCTGACCGCCCTCATCATCATGGCGAACTGGGGCATCTACGTGTGGGCGGTCGCCGCCGGCCGGGCGCTCGACGCGGCGCTCGGTTATTTCATCAATCCGCTGTTCAGCATCTTTCTCGCGGCCGTCCTGCTCAAGGAAAAGCTGGCACCACTGCAGATCGCCGCAATCGGCCTCGTGGTGGTGGCGGTGGCGATCGTCACCTACGATGCGGGCGGATTGCCCTGGGTTTCGCTGGCGCTCACCGTTACCTGGGGATTTTATGCGCTGTTTCGAAAAACACTGCCGATCGGCCCGAACCAGGGCTTTTTCCTCGAGGTGCTGCTGATCAGCATTCCCTGCCTGCCCTATGTGATCTGGCTGGAATCGACCGGCCAGGGCCATCTCCTCAATTCGACCGGCTGGGACACGTTCATCCTGATGGCCGCCGGCATCATCACCGCCGCACCGCTGATGATCTATGCCAATGGCGCAAAACTGCTGAAACTGTCGACCATCGGCATCATGCAATACATCGCCCCGACGATGATTTTCCTGATCGCGGTCTTCGCCTTCCATGAGCCGCTCAGCCTGGTGAAGCTTGGGGCCTTTTCGCTGATCTGGGTGGCACTCGTCATCTACACCTGGTCGATGCTGAAACAGGCGCGCGGCCGGTAAGCCTTATTCGGAGCACAGGAATGCAGATCAGCGACATCCCGTTCGGCACGACCGACTGGAGCACCGTTCCCCGGACCGAGCACAAGGGCGAGACAGGGCTCGCGACATGGCAGACCTGCCATTTCGGGAACATCCGGGTGCGGATGGTCGAATATTCGCCGGGCTATCTCGCCGACCACTGGTGCGTCAAAGGCCATATCCTGCTCTGCCTTGCAGGCGAGCTGACAACCGAGCTTGCGGACGGGCGCGTCTTCGTGCTGAAGCCCGCAATGAGCTATCAGGTGGCCGACGACGCCGAGCCTCACCGCTCCTCGACATCGGTCGGCGCAAAGCTCTTCATCGTCGACTAGACGTTTCAGGCGGCCCGTTAAAGCCTTGAAATCACCGCGTCCTCGCCGTCTGAAGGCGGGGTGTCCTCGCCCTGTTCGAGGATCGCCGGGACGATCTGCTCGACATCGGCGATGACCAGAGGCTGGACCAGATGGGCGCGATGGATAAAGCCCTGTTCGCGCATGTGGGTGATCAGGTCGAGCATCGGATCCCAGAAGCCGCCGATATTGGCGAACGCCATCGGTTTCCGGTGCCGCCCGAGCTGCGCCCAGGTCATGATCTCGACGATCTCCTCCAGCGTGCCGATGCCACCCGGCAGGGTCACGAAAGCGTCAGCGCGCTCGAACATCTTGTGCTTGCGCGCATGCATGTCCTCGGTCACAATCAGCTCGTCGAGCTGGCCCAGCGAATGACGCGTAGCCTCCATGTCGACCAGGAATTCGGGAATGATGCCGGTGACCTGACCGCCGTTCGACAGAACGCCGGCTGCGACCGCGCCCATGATGCCCTTGGTGCCTCCGCCATAAACAAGCCGAAGCCCGTGGGCGGCGATGGATTTTCCGAGCGCACGGCCGGCTGCGATATAGGCGGGATCGCGTCCCGGCTGCGAGCCGCAGTAAACGCAGATGGATCGAATCGGCACAGTTTTCTCCGTAAGGCATTTCAATGGGAGGGCCAAACCAGGCCCCGGTCGTCAAAATTGACGGGAAATGCCCGCAAGAGCAAGGCTTTATCGTGTGAAAAGCTTGTGAATGCAGGAGGAAAAGGTTAATCCGGATAGGCGACGGCTATCGCTGTCGGGAGAGGCATTGATGATGAAAAACCGTGCCGGCTGGCTGGCTCTGATCGTACTCGCTATCGCATCGCTGTTGATGGTGTTCTTCGTGATGCCCGTGATAAATCGGGACTCAAAGCCGATCGGTGCCGCGATCAATGCCGCAGGAAATGCCGTCAAGGACGCGGTGACCGAACCCCAGCAGACGGCCAGAACGCCCGATGCTGCAAAGCCGGCCGACCAGGCCGCTGCAGCTCCGCAGACCGCCTCGCCTTCCGCGCCAGCCCAGCCGGCCGCACCGCAGACGACGCCGACCCAGGCTGCCCCAGTTCAGGCTGCCACTGCGATGACGCCGCCTTCCTTCGACGTCCTGCGCGTCGAGCCGGACGGTTCGACAGTGATCGCCGGCCGCGCCGCGCCGCACTCCAAGCTCGAAATCACCGATGGCGCCGCGATCGTCGCCAAGGTCGATGTCGGCCCGAGCGGCGATTTCGCCGCCATTCTCGACAAGCCGCTGCCGCCCGGCGACCACCAGCTGGTGCTGAAGGCGACCGGCAAGGACGGCAAGGCGACCGTGTCGGAAGAAACCGCGACGGTTTCGGTGCCCACCGACAAGAACGGCAAGCTGCTCGCCATGGTCACCAAGCCGGGCAAGGCGAGCCGCATCATCGCCGCGCCGGCCGCCGATACCGCAAGTCTCCCGGCGACCGCCGCCGCCCAGCCCGCCGTTCCGGCAGCAGCTCCGCCCGCGGCCAATCCGGCTCAGGCCGGCCCCGCGCCGGCGCTTGCCGTGCCTTCGGCCACGCCGTCGCCCGACACGTCTGTTGCCGCCCTGCCGGCGCTGCCGTCCGGCTCCTCCAATCTCGCGTCGTCTGCGCCGAACATCCAGGTCTCGGCGCCCGCCTCCCCGGGCGCGACACCGGCCTCGCCCGAACTGCGCGTTACCGCCGTCGAGATCGAGGGCAACAAGATCTTCGTCGCGGGCAGCACGAAAGCGGGCACCGCGCTGCGCGGCCAGGCCGACGGCCGGCCGATCGGCACCGCCCAGGCGGGCCAGGACGGCAGTTTCGTCATCGAAGGGGCAATCGACCTTGCGGTCGGCGACCACCGGATCGGCGTCGAGGCGCTTGGGGCCGGAGGCCAGGTTCTGGTGCGGGTCGAAGTGCCCTTCAACCGCCCGGCCGGCGACCAGGTCGCCGCCGTGGCAGCTCCGCCGCAGGCCGCCAATAACGGCATGTCGGCGGCCGATTCCGGCGCCTTCGACAAGCTGCGCAACGAGACGGTGCGCGCCTTCAACCTGCTGCGCGGGCTTTACGACAACGGCGGCGTTCCCTCGGCGGAACAGATGGTCGCCGCCCGGTCCGCCACCTCGATCGCGCTGAAATCGCTCTCCGAATATCGCCTGCCGGCCGATGCCGCCGCCTCCGCCCGGGTGCTTGCCGAAACCACCGCGCAGAACGCCGCGGCAGCGGTTGCCGCGCTCGACGCGCTTCCCAAGGATGTCGCGGGCGTCGGCGCCGGGCTGAAACGGATCGGCGACATGATCGCCCGCGCCGTCGGCCCGGTCATCGCCCGCGAGCTGCGCGGCGTCGAAGTAGCCGCGGCCGCCCCGATGACGGCCACCGATGCCGGCGGCGCCCGCACCATCCAGCAGGAACCGCTGACCCAGAGCGAACGCAACTCGGTGATCATCCGCCGCGGCGACACGCTCTGGCAGATCTCCCGCCGCGTCTATGGCCAGGGTGTGCGCTACACGACGATCTACCTCGCCAACGAGGACCAGATCCGCAACCCCGACGTCATCCAGCCCGGCCAGATTTTCGGAGTGCCGGACGAGGCCCGGCCCGACGCGGAAGAACTCCACCGCCAGCGGATGATGCACCGCCGGTCGTAAGGGGCGCTCACCCGGCTTGCTGGGATGCCCCCAAGGCCACACTCGGGGCACACAAAACCTCTCATTGCATATGCGGCAGCCCCTCATCCGGCTGCGTCCTGCGGACCCTTCTCCCCGCATGCGGGGAGAAGGACATGCGCCGCGCCGGCCTTCCCCGATCACAGGCAACGAATGGGGCACGTCCCCTCTCCCCGTTTTTACGGGGAGAGGGTTAGGGTGAGGGGCAAAGTTCCACGCGCAGACCTCTCTTATGGGAAGGGTTGCCCGGCAGACCGGAGGTTTTAACGGGGACGATTTTCCTCATCCGTGAAAATCCGGCCTTACCCATCAAACCCTTACCAACATTGGCTTCCCCCTTCATCCCCGCCTCTCCGGACCCGCGCCATAATCGCCCCGTCATCGGATGGGAAACCGGGTTCGCGAACCGGCCTCCTCCAAGGGTTTTCGGACCCCGGTTGCCGGTGATGGCTGTCGAACGTGGCGCAACGGGAACTGACAAGTCCCGCAAAACTACAGGAAACGGTCGGGGCAGGCGGAAAGCCTGAATACCCAATACCCTGGAATACCCCGCCTGCCCCATTCCCAAACCAAAACCGCGCCGGACAAGACGTCCGGCGTGGCCAAAGCTGCTTGCGGTCCGAGTTCGCCCCTGGCCGGCGCCGACGGACACCGTCTCCGGCACGGTACCGGGCCTCTCTGAGTCGCGCCGCCAGCGCAGGGCCCGCCGGTCGGATCGGGCTTTTCCGCCCTCCCGATGCCGCCGCACGACTGCCAAATCCCTGGCAACGCCCGGAAATCCGCGTTTCGGCGCCTGCGGCTGCGACCATGCGGTTTCGGCCAGCCTCACGCAGGTTTCGGGGCAAATAACCTTACGGCATCAGGCGGTATGCTCGCATATTATCTCCACTGACCCATGCCGCGCGGACAGGAGAAGAAAATGGTTTCCAGCATCAATTCCATTCGAATTTGGTCCTCCCAGGCAGCCCTCAACGCATTCAAGGAAGTGTCCGACAACAAGACGGCCGGCAGCTCGGCGTCCGGCACCTCTTCCTCGTCGCTCGCCGACATGCTGTTCGACAGCAGCGGAGGGGACGACGACTACGAGGACGAGAAGCTTTCCGCGCTGATCGCCTCGCTGCAGCGGACGATGAACGGCACCGTTCCCGACGAAACGGCCGGCGACGGATCGGTCGGCGACATGTCGAGCAAGGCATTCATGAAGGCGCTGCAGGAAAAGCTCTCCGCACTGAAGGCGAGCCCGGACACCAAGGTGATGGCGGAGGCCATGCAGAAGGCACTCGACGCAGGTACCTTGAAGCTGACCGACGCGGTCGCCGGCGACCAGATCACCGCCTGGGACATCACCGACGGCAAGCAGACCTCGACCGGCGTCACCTCCGTCGACAAGTCCGACTGGACCCAGTTCCTCAAGGACCGCCTGACCCGCGACGACAGCGGCAAGTTCGTGCGCAACGCCGATGGCAGCTATATCGAGAAGGCGACCGGCGCGAGCTCCTATTTCGGCATGGTCGGCGAGGCCTATTACTACATCTCCTGGACCGCGCCGGCGACGACCGGCAAGCCAGCCGCCGGAACCACGCCCGCCTCCTCCGCCGACACCAAGTGACGCGACCGGCCAAGGGCGGGTGATATCCCGCCCGGGCCGCCTGGCCCGGCCGGTCGATCCTCGGCCCAAGGCATCCTCGCGGTCTTCAGGGATTTCAACGGCAACCCGTGGAACATGGGTTCAGCGACGGAGAGCCTGAACCGCCGCCAAAGCCGATGTCCGACAGGCTTCGCATTGCGGGTCCCGTGCGCTCCAATTTGCGGAGAAAGCCAAGGCACGACTGGACATCGATCCGGGTGAGCATGTATCAGTCTGCCATTCCCACAACCTATGAGCACAATGATGAGCCTCTTCAGGCGTACTCTTCTGGCCGCCGCGTTATTGCCGACCATCGCCCAGGCAACCGACTGCCCCTCGTCCAAGACGGCAAAGAACGGCATCGTACTTGGACGGCTTGACGCGATGAGCGAATTTCGCAAGGCCAAAGGACCACTTGTCCAGACAATCACCTCCTTCGGCGGGCCGGACAAGCAGATCGTTTATTCGTTCGAGGGCCTGTTCGATCTTTCCCGCGAGGATCGGAAAGAAAAGTATGCCAGATATCCTCTGTCGGACCTGAGCAAAATCCTTCCGCTCAAGAAGGGCGATCGTCACACCATCAATTTCATGCCCTTTGACGCGAAGTCATCGGCGGATGACTGGGTTCTGGAACTCACCGTCACGGCAGAAGAGACCGCCGGCGTCGGCCGCTGCAAATACGACGTGTTGCGTGTCAAACAGGAAACGAAGCGAAACGGGAAGACGACCGAGAACCTGAGCGTCCTTTATTCACCCGATCTCCACGCGACCCTTGCCAAGATCTATGACGAAGGCACCGCCAGTCAGGCCATCGTCGCCTACGAGCACATCAGGCCTTTGACGCGTTGAGATAGCCGCCTTAGGCCATAGGCACCACAAGGCGGGACGAGGTGCCGCTTCAGGCATCTTTCATCAAACCGTCATTGCAACATTCCGCGCCGGACCTTATGTGCCGGGTGGCGTTTTGACGCGCCCGCTCCGGAGATATCGATGGCGAATACCAAGAAGACCATATCGGCGGATGCCAGCAATCCGCTCGGCACGCTCGTCAACCTGTGGCCCTATATGTGGCCGGAAGGGCGAGCCGACCTGAAGGCCCGTGTCCTCTGGGCGACCTTCTATCTGTTCCTCGCCAAGTTCGTGCTGCTGACGGTTCCCTATTTCTTCAAATGGGCGACCGACGCGCTGAACGGCAAGCTGGACATGGCGGGCCTGCTGCCCGCCTTCCTGCTCGGCGCCGTGGTGCTGGTCATCGCGCTCAATTTCACCCGCATCCTGCAGGTCGGTCTGAACCAGCTACGCGACGCGCTGTTTGCTTCGGTCGGGCAATATGCGGTGCGCCAGCTCGCCTACCGCACCTTCGTGCACATGCACCAGCTGTCGCTGCGCTTCCATCTGGAACGCAAGACCGGCGGCCTGTCGCGGATCATCGAGCGCGGCACCAAGGGCATCGAGACAATCGTCCGGTTCACTATCTTGAACACCGTGCCGACGCTGCTCGAATTCCTGCTGACGGCCATCATTTTCTGGGTCAGCTACGGCTTCTGGTATGTCGCGGTGACGGCGGTCACGGTGGCGCTCTACATCTGGTTCACGGTCAAGGCCAGCGACTGGCGCATCGCCATCCGCCGCTCGATGAACGACAGCGACACCGACGCCAACACCAAGGCGATCGATTCACTCCTCAATTTCGAAACGGTCAAATATTTCGGCAACGAGGAGATGGAAGCGAAGCGCTTCGACAGTTCGATGGCACGCTACGAGAAGGCGGCGACCGACGTCTGGACCTCGCTCGGCTGGCTGAACTTCGGCCAGGGCGTGATCTTCGGCCTCGGCACGACCGTGATGATGGTGATGTCGGCGCTTGCCGTGCAGCGCGGCGAGCAGACGATCGGCGATTTCGTGTTCGTCAACGCGCTTCTGCTGCAGCTTTCCGTGCCGCTCAACTTCATCGGTTTCGTCTACCGCGAAATCCGCCAGGGGCTGACGGATATCGAGCAGATGTTCGACCTCTTGGAAGTGCAGGCGGAAGTGGTCGACCGTCCGGATGCCAGGCCGCTCGATATCGGCCAGGGCTCGATCGCCTTCAAGGACGTGCATTTTTCCTATGATCCGGCCCGGCCGATCCTGAAGGGCGTCTCCTTCGAGGTGCCGGCCGGCAAGACGGTGGCGATCGTCGGCCCTTCCGGCGCCGGCAAGTCGACGATTTCCCGCCTGCTCTACCGGTTCTACGACATCCAGGACGGCTCGATCACCATCGACGGGCAGGACGTGCGCGACGTGACCCAGCATTCGCTGCGCGCGGCAATCGGCATGGTGCCCCAGGACACGGTCCTGTTCAACGACACGGTCGCCTACAACATCCGCTATGGCCGGCCTTCGGCCAGCGAAGAGGAGATGCTGGCCGCCGCCGAAGTGGCGCAGATCGGCCATTTCATCCGAGCCCTGCCGGAAGGTTTCGAAACCAAGGTCGGCGAACGCGGCCTCAAACTTTCGGGCGGCGAGAAGCAGCGCGTGGCAATCGCCCGCACCATCCTCAAAGCCCCGCCGATCCTCATCCTCGACGAGGCGACCTCGGCGCTCGACACCACGACCGAACACGAGATCCAGTCGGCGCTCGACACGGTTTCGAAGAACCGCACGACGCTGGTGATCGCCCACCGGCTTTCCACCGTGATCGGCGCCGACGAGATCATAGTCCTGCGCGACGGGCGGATCGCCGAACGGGGCACCCATGCCTCGCTTCTGGAACAGAACGGCCTCTACGCCTCGATGTGGAACCGCCAGCGCGAGGCGGTGCAGGCGGAAGAACAGCTGCGCAAGGTGCGCGAGGAGGACGACCTCGGCGTCGTCCTGCGCGGCGTGCCGGCGGCGGAATGAACCGGGAAGGACGGATGATGAGAAAGAACCGCCAGACGCGAATGATGGTCCTGCTGGGTGTCGCCGCAGCCTATGCGCTGGTGCTGGCGCTGTGGGGCTCGCCGCTTCTTGCCTTTACCACCTGGATGGGCTGGGTCGATCCGCAGGCGGCGCGATAAGAACACGCACTGTTCACAGGACGGGTGCTGTCAAACCGCCGGTTCGCGTGCCATCTAAGGTGCAACTTCAGACACACGAAAACCGGATGGCAACATCATGAAAAAGATCGGCTTTCTCTCCTTCGGACACTGGACCCCCTCGCCGCAGTCGCAGGCGCGGTCGGCATCCGATGTCCTCCTGCAATCCATCGATCTCGCTGTGGCGGCCGAAGAGCTCGGCGCCGACGGCGCCTATTTCCGCGTCCACCATTTCGCGCGGCAGCTCGCCTCGCCCTTCCCGCTGCTTTCGGCGGTCGGCGCCCGCACCAAGCGTATCGAGATCGGCACCGCCGTCATCGACATGCGGTATGAAAACCCTCTCTACATGGCCGAAGACGCCGGCGCCGCCGACCTCATCGCCGGCGGGCGCCTGCAGCTCGGCATCAGCCGCGGCTCGCCGGAACAGGTGATCGACGGGTTCCGTTATTTCGGCTACCAGCCGGCGGAAGGCGAGACCGACGCCGACATGGGCCGGCGCCACGCGGAAGTGTTCTTCGACGTGCTGCGCGGCGAAGGTTTCGCCAGGCCCAATCCGCGGCCGATGTTCCCGAACCCGCCCGGCATGCTGCGCCTGGAGCCGCATTCGGAGGGCCTGCGCGACCGCATCTGGTGGGGTTCGAGCTCCAACGCGACCGCCGTCTGGGCCGCCAGGCTCGGCATGAACCTGCAGAGCTCGACGCTCAAGACCGACGAGAGCGGCAAGCCGTTCCACATCCAGCAGGCCGAACAAATCCGGCTCTATCGCGAGGCTTGGAAGGAAGCCGGCCATGCCCGCGAACCGCGCGTCTCCGTCAGCCGCAGCATCTTCGCGCTGATGAACGACATGGACCGCGCCTATTTCGGCGGCAGCGGCGAAAGCCAGGACCAGATCGGCAATATCGACCCGCAGACCCAGGCGATCTTCGGCCGCTCCTATGCCGCCGAGCCCGACAGGCTGATCGACCAGCTGAAGGCCGACGAGGCGATCGCCGAGGCCGATACGCTGCTGCTCACCGTGCCCAACCAGCTCGGCGTGGATTACAACGTGCATGTGCTCGAGAGCATTTTGAAGCACGTGGCGCCGGGACTGGGGTGGCGGTAACGGCCGCCGAGAGCCGCTATCCATAAGGCCGGAAGATCCATACAAAGACCGCCGCCAGGACTCTGCTGCGGTTTTGTGTAAATTTTCGACTTACGGTCAAGACCTCGCGAGCCGGCGCCAACAACCCGGCTCGCGCTGTCGATAAGGCAGGCTATACTGAAAGATATAGCTCTCCCGCCAAGCTGCCTGCCTCCTCCCTTGACATCCGTCTTGCTTGCAGATCAATTAGAAGTACTAAGAAATTCACAATACAATCACTTTGGCGATGGTGCATGCGGACCTTCTGGATTTCTTTTGCGCTATTGTTCCTCATGCAGCTGCAAATCGCTGCGAGAGCGCAGGTTGCGCAGGATCCGGACTGGATGGTTCGCGGCTTCGAAGCAGCACTCGCCGACAAAAGCCCCGGTGTCGCGGAAGCTGCGGTTCTCCGGTGGGGCAGACTTGCAAAGCATATCCCGCCCGGCCCACGTGCCGATGCGGCGACCGACAGGCTGCTGCCTCTGCTCGAAAGTAGCAATTTCGACGCCGTGCAGGCAGCCGCCACGGCACTTTCCGCCCTGCCGCCAGGCAACAGGACCGGTGCGATCCTGGACGGCATGCTTGCGGTCATCGAAAAGGCCGGCGACTCGGGAAGCGCCGTCGCGGCGGCGCTGGGCGCCGTGCCCATGCGCGATAAGGTCGATACCGTCATCGAACGATTGCTGGCCCTTCTCAGGAAGGACGGCAGCGCGCAGCAAATCGTCGCCATCGAAGCCCTGGGCGCTCTTCCCCTCCCGCCAGGCGCCCGCGCCGATGCCGTTATCGATGAACTGCTGCCCCTCCTTGGGAGCAAAGCCACCTTGCTCAGACGCGCGGCGGTGACGGCTCTTGCGTCGCTCGGGAAAGGCAACCGGAGCGAAAAGGTTGCCGAAAAGCTGTTCCCTCTCCTCTACGACGTCAGCACGCTGCTGCGACAGGCTACGGCCAAGTCTCTCATGACGTTGCTGCAGGGAAATACGGGCCCCGTCACGGACAAGTTGCTGCCCCTCCTGAAAAGCGGCAACACCGCGATGCAACGGTACACATTTGAGGCTCTCGCCACAATTCCGCCTCCGGCAGGCGGGCGTGCGGAGGCGTTCATCGACGAACTCCTCCCCCTCGTCGACAATCAGAGCTTTTCGGTGCGGCGTGGTGCCATCTCGGCCCTTGCGGTCATTCCGTTTTCGCCCGGACCGCGCGCAACAAGCGTTTTCGACAAGCTGCTGCCGCTCATTGGAGACGAGAGCACCGTCGCCCGGAGGACCATGATCAAGGCCCTCACGGCCGCTGCAAAAGCTGAACCGGTCACCACCGTCTTCGACAAACTGGTGCCCCTTCTGGAGAATGCCGACGAGAACGTCCAACAGGGCGCCTTGGAAATTCTCACAGCCATACCGAAGCCGCCCGGCGACGCCGCAATCGTCCTGATCGAAAAGATGCATCCGCTTCTCGACCAATCGAACAGCCAGATTCAGCAGAGCGCCGCCAACATCATCGCCACCATTCCCGTTCCGCCAGGGGAACCCGCCAGGATCGTGGCGGCAAAACTGCTGCCGCTTCTTGCCGATTTCGACAGCGACCTGCAGAAGGCCGGCGCCCTGGCTCTTGCCGGCGTTCCCATTCCTCCGGGCGAGCCGACCACTGCCACCATCAGCGGATTGATGCCGCTTCTTGAAGATTTCGACAGCGATGTACAGGACGCCGCCGTCCGGGCGCTGGCCGCCCTTGCCAAGGATACGGCAAATGCCGGCGCCATTCTCGACGCGCTGATGCCATACCTCGGCGTCGACAATGACGGCAATGTCGAACAAGGGATCGCCCGTGCATTGGCAGCCATTCCGATCACGCCCGGCGAGCGTGCGCAACTCGCGGCCGACAGGCTGCTGCCTCTGCTGGCGAGCGACGACAGCGATACCCAATTCGTCGCCCTGCAGGCATTTGCGGTCCTGCCGGTGCCGGCGGATGAGCGCCGGCGTATCATCATCGCCAAACTCCTGTCGTTTATGGAAAGCGACGGGAACAAGCTTCGGCAAGCGGCCACCCGAGCGCTCTCGTCCATCGGACCAGGCGGAATTCTGAGCGCAGTCGATGCGATACAGCTCATCGACACGAGCGCCGAGCAGGCGCTCGGCAGGCTACGGGCAATCGCCCATCTTGCGACAGGCGCGGACGAGAAGAAGGAGCAGACGCCGCTCCTGCTCTCCTGGCTCGGCCGGCCGGCCGAAGTGCCGACGGAGACCGTGGCGAACAATCCCGAGAACGCTCACAGAGTGCTGAAACTGCTGCTTTCCCAATGGAGCGAGATCAGCAAGGTGGCTTTGGCGCGGACCGAGGCGGAAGCCCGCGTCATGGACATCATCTACGCAGCCTGCCGCGCGCCAGCGCAGGAAAGATCGGTGTCGGACATGTTCCAGACCGTCGTGATCTGGCTTCGCAACCTTCCGCTGGACGGACCGGTACAATCCTGCTGGACTTACGACGAGAGGCGCACGGTCGAGCAGCTCCAGGCAAAATTCAAGGAAAAAGGCTCCACGCACGCCCAGGCGCTTGCGGATCACCTGGATCGCGAGAAGGCCGCCCCATGGTACAGGTGGATAAGCTGGTCGGTTGCGGGCTGGGCGGTGTTCTGGGGAGCATTCCTGTTCGTATTTCCCTGGTCCACCACCGTTCAGGCTATCTTCTTCTGGAATCCCCATGTTCGCAGCGTGATGAGCCTCTGGTTCGTCCCCCTCCTGCTGCTGATCTTTCCGTTTTTGCGCAGAAGGCTGCTGAAACCGTTCCACGATGAACTGCTCGCTGCCGCCCGCCCGGACAAGTTCGCCGGCCTGGGCTATTTTGGCGGCGGGCGCGCCCGCGTCGAGGACGACACCCCGGCCTCGATCGACAGCCTGATAACCGGACTGCGAGGAACCGTCATCGTGCGTGGCGAAGCCGGCCTCGGCAAGACCAGCACGCTGAGACGGATTGCCCTGAATACCCGCGGCCCGGTTGCATTCCTGGATGCGCGCGACTGCACGCAGGGCGTGGATGTCGCGATCGGGGAGATTCTCCACCAGGTCCAGGAAGTCGGCTTCATAAGGAGCATGGTCTATTCCAGAGCCATGACCGTCATAGTCGACGGACTGAACGAGGTCTCCGCAGACACGCGCGAGAAAGTCAGCACCTTTGCCCGCGACATGTCGAAGGGCGACGTGTTCATCGGCACGCAACCCATCGAGTGGGTGCCTCCCAAGGGAGCAAAGATCGTCGACCTGCTGCCGCTCAACCGGACTGAGACGCAGGAATTCCTCATGAGCCGGCCGGTCGGATCCGACCAAACGCAGAAACGCCATGGGGACGCGTATAAATCCGCGGTGCTGACTTTCATCCATCAGGCACTTGATCAGGCGCCGACGGAAGACGAACGCGTGGCTGCGGCGCTCATGCTGTCGAACCCTTTCGACCTTGCTTTCGCCGCCGATCTTTTGGCTCAGGGTACGCTGCCGCGCGCTACCGCTCTGATCGATGCCGCCTTTCAACTCGCGGACGAGGGCGACGAAGAGCAACAGGGATATCGCGCCGTCAACGGCCAGCCATTCCCCCTTACCCCGTTCGGTCGCCACGCCGTCGACATGCGGCTCGAGGACCGCAACTGGTTCAAGCCCGAGGAATTCCCCGCGGAAATCTCCAGCCTGCTCACGTGGAAGCTTCTCGTTCGCAGAGCTGTCCGCGGTGCAGATAAAATGGTCGACCGGGTCCAGTTTCGTCATGACCGGGTCTGGGATTTTTTCATCGCGGCCGCGTTCAGCGCCGATCCCGAACTTTGGGAGAAGCATATCGAGGATCCGCGGTTCCGCGGCGCCTACCTGCGTATCGCCGATACCTGGGAACCTGCACATGCGGCCTTGGTCCGGGAAAAACTGATCGTGAAGGCTGCCGAAAGGGGCGATCACACGACAAGCGACGAATTCATCAGGCGATTGGAAAAAAGGCGGCAGGCAGCGATCACCACGCCGGAAGCGGCATAACGGAGAGCAAGTTCAGTGTTGCCGCCCTCCGGTTCCGGCGGGATGGCCAGATATCGCGCCACGGAACCGCATTGCCGCAAAAACGGTTTCCCTGTAGTCAGTTGGCGCTGACCATACGGGAGAAAACGTTGATCAACCTCTTCGACACCATCCGCAACACGCTCGTGCCGATCCACAAGGAAGGGTACGTCTTCGTTGCCGCCTTCTTCATCGCCTCGCTGATCCTCGGCTATATCGCCGAGCCGCTGTTCTGGATCGGCCTGGTGCTGACCTTGTGGTGCGCCTATTTCTTCCGCGATCCGGAACGGGCGGTGCCGCAGGACGACGACCTGATCCTCAGCCCCGCCGACGGCCGGGTCAGCCATGTGGCCATGGTGGTGCCGCCGGCCGAGTTGCAGCTCGGCTCCGAGCCGATGCTGCGCATCTCGGTGTTCATGAACGTGTTCGACTGCCACATCAATCGCTCCCCGGTGCGCGGCCAGGTGTCGCGCATCGAATGCCGGGCCGGCCAGTTCATCAATGCCGAACTGGACAAGGCGAGCGACGACAACGAGCGCAACGGGCTCGTCATCGACACCCGCCACGGCAAGGTCGGCGTGGTGCAGATCGCCGGCCTCGTGGCGCGGCGCATCGTCTGCTGGGTGAAGCCCACGGAGCCGGTCAATGCCGGCGAGCGGTTCGGCCTGATCCGCTTCGGCTCGCGGCTCGACGTGTTCGTGCCGGCGGGCGGCCAGCCCCGCGTCTCCGTCGGCCAGCGCGCCATCGGCGGCGAAACCGTGCTTGCCGAATTCGGCTCTGCCAAGGGCCCGACACTCAGCCGCCGTACATAACAGGGAAGACAGAGCATCATGGAGACGCCCGCTTCGCCGCCTTCGCATCCGCATTCGCAGCCACATTCGCACACGGAGCCGAACCGCCCGAACGACGAAGCCCGCGGGCCGCGCCTGCGGGAAATCCCGCTCAGGCTGCTGGTGCCGAACCTGATCACCGTACTCGCCATCTGCGCGGGGCTTACCGGGATCAGGCTCGCCTTCGAGGGGCGGTACGAGCTGGCGGTCGCCATGGTGCTGCTGGCAGCCTTCCTGGACGGCATCGACGGACGCGTGGCGCGGCTCCTGAAAGCCACGTCGAAATTCGGCGTGCAGATGGATTCGCTCGCCGACATCATCAATTTCGGGGTGGCGCCGGCGCTGGTATCCTATGCCTTCCTGCTCGACCAGGCGCATTCGATCGGCTGGATCGCCGCCCTGCTCTATGCGATCGCCGCCGGCCTGCGCCTCGCCCGCTTCAACGTGATGGAAGACCGCAACATCAAGGCGGACTGGCAATCGGAATTCTTCGTCGGCGTGCCGGCACCGATGGGCGCCATGCTGGTGCTGCTGCCGGTCTATCTCGGCTTCCTCGGGGTCGAAGCCACGCCGGTCTTCGTTTATGCGAGCGTCGCCTATACGCTGCTGATCGGTTACCTGCTGGTGTCGCGCCTGCCGGTGTGGTCCGGCAAGTCGAGCCGCATCCGCCGCGACCTGACGCTGCCGATCATGCTCGCCGTGGTGCTCTATGTGGCGCTGCTGATGAGCTACACATGGGAAGTGCTGTCGATCACCGTCGTCGCCTATCTCTTCGTCCTGCCGTTCAGCGCCCGTGCCTGGCACCGCCGCTACGGCACGATTACAATCGAGGATGACAGTGCGAACGTTTAGAGGCGTCCGCACTCGGTAAGTTGCAACTTCCGCGCAACAGTTTCCCGCAAGATGACAGTTCTATGAATCGTGGGCGGCAGTGCCGGCTTGCCGGCCACGATTCTGCCCGCTTTTATGGGAAGAGCCGCGATCGCAAAAATGCAAACAACAGAATCGCGTGACGAGGAGACAGCTATGAGCACCGAAAAGAGCCCCAAGAAGATCGAAGCCAAGCCGGAAATCACCCCGCCCTACCGTCCGCTCGGCCTGAAGGCCGTCGTTGCCGCGGCGCTGATGCTGAAGCGCAAGCCGAAGCTGACGCCCGCAGGCTGATCCCGCCCGCCGGACGGGAGCCGGGCCGCCTCATTCGCCGCCGAGGAAACTCCACAGGAGCCCGAGCGCGAGCAGGCTCATGACCACCCCTATGACGACATCCAGCACCCGCCAGGCGGCGGGTCTGGCAAACAGCGGCGCCAGGAACCGCGCGCCGTAGCCGAGTCCGAAAAACCAGACGAACGAGGCGATCGCCGCGCCGGTGCCATAGGCCACCCGCTCCGCCCCTTCGAAGGCCGCCGACAGGCTGCCGAGCAGCACGACCGTATCCAGATAGACATGCGGATTGAGGAAGGTGAAGGCCAGGCAGGTGAGCACCGCCGCCTTCAGCCCCATCGGCTCCGGCGCGCCGGCGACCATCGCGGCAGGCCTGACCGCCCGCCGGAACGCCATAAAGGCGTAGAACCCGAGAAACACCGCGCCACCCAGGGTCACCACCGAGATCAGCACCGGCGATTGCGAGACAATCGTGCCGAGCCCGGCGACGCCGGCGGCGATCAGCACCGCATCCGACAGCGCGCAGATCAGGCAGAGGATGAAGACATGGGCACGGATCAAGCCCTGGCGCAGGATGAAGGCATTCTGGGCGCCGATGGCGATGATCAGGGAAGCACCGAGGGCGAGGCCGGATAGGCCAGCGGAAAGCAGGGTCATGATAGGAAGGTCCGTCCTGAGGCAGAGCGAAAGCTAGAAAAGCGACATCTGGGTCGAATCGGGCTTCGGCTTTTTCGGCGGCTCTTCTTCCGGCTGCGCCACCGCGACCGGTTTCTGCAGGTCCGGCCCCATATTGGCGACCTTGTTGACGAGGTCGGAAACCGGCAGCGCCTCGAAGAAATCTTCCTGTACCGGCCGCATCAGGTCGGCCACTTCGCGCGGCTCCTGGGTCTTGCAGTCGAGCCAGCGGGCAAAATCCTCAGGCCCGATGACGACCGGCATGCGGTCGTGGATATGGCGGATGCCGCCGTTGGCCGCCGTCGTCATGATCGCGGCGGTATCGACCTCGGAACCGTCCGCCGAGGACCAGGTCTCCATCAGGCCGGCAAAGGCGATGACGCCGCCGCGCTTCGGGCGGATCCAGTAGGCCTGCGGTTTCACGCCGCTTTCCTTCGGCGGCCGGCGCCATTCGTAAAAGCCGGTGGCGGGGATGAGGATGCGGCGATGGCGCATGGCGGCGCGGAAGGAGGCCTTGCCGATCGCCGTCTCGGAACGCGCGTTGATCAGGAGCGGAAATTCCTTCATGTCCTTCACCCAGCCGGGGATCAGGCCCCAGCGGGCGAGGAAGGCGCGGCGCTCCGGCAGGTTGCTGCCCGGCTCGCGCTTTTCCGAGGACATGACGACGAGGATCGGCTGGGTCGGGGCGATATTGTAGCGGGCCGGGAAATCATCGAGATCCGCCAGGCTGAAGAATTCAGAAACATCCTTGGGGGTCGCCGTCAGGGCGTAGCGTCCGCACATGCGTCTTATGTGGCATCGGCTTTTCCGAGGGTCAAGCGGCGATGATCAGGCGCTTCTGGGTCCGAACAGGATGATTGCGCCGCCGACGAGGCAGACCGTGACGCCGAGAATGTCCCAGCGATCCGGCACCCTGGTTTCGACGGCCCAGAGCCAGAGGATCGAGGCGAGGATATAGATCGCGCCATAGGCCGCATAAGTGCGCCCGGCCGCCTCGCTCGGCACCAGCGCCAGCAACCAGGCGAACACGATCAGCGATAGAATGCCCGGCGCCAGCCACCAGATCGGCTTTTCCAGCCGGAACCACGCCCAGAAGGCAAAACAGCCGGCGATCTCGGCCAGGGCGGCGATGGCATAGAGGAGGTAGGTTTTCATCGATTGCCTATTCAAAATCCTGTGGCTTCACATCCTGCGCTCCGTGCATGACCCGGAGAATCACGATCCAGTCGGGATAGGACCGATAGTAGATGCAGCGCTGCCGATAGGGAAAACCGCGAAGCCCCGGTGAAATATGGTCGCGCGGCGAGCCCGTGAAATCGACCTCGGCAATCCAGGCGATTCTTGCGGCCATGTCCGCCAGGAATTCCCGCGCATAGAAGGGGCTGCTTTCTGCGATGAAGCGGCGGATGCCGCGCAAGTCCTCACGTGCCAGGGGCGCGATAATGAGGCGCTTGGGGCTAATGACCGTCACCCTCGCTCATGAGGTCGGCGAGCAGGTCGGCGCCCGAGGCGTATTGCTTGCCGAGCCCCGCCTCGATTTCCGCGTCCGCCGCGCTGATCGCGTGCCGGAGCGACTGGACACGCATCTCGTAATCCGCAAGCATGCGAATGCCTGCCCGGACGGCTTCGGTCTCCGTGCCGAATCGGCCTTTCTTGACCAGGTCGGCCAGAATGCCGTCATAGGTATCGCCGAGAGAGAATGTTTTCGCCCGTGCCATGGCAAGCTCCTTTGCTTGAAGCATACGATAAAATACAATACTTTTACAATATCGCCCCCCCCAGGTTTCGGGGACCTCGCGATCCGGCCCATGGTTACGTCAGACATGCCCCCTTCCCCGCAAGCCGCATCCTCCGCCATTCTCGAACGTGACGGCCGGTTCCTGTTGATCCGGCGGGTGAACCCGCCGTCGATGGATCTGTTTGCCTTTCCGGGCGGGCGGGCCGAACCCGGCGAGACGCCGGATGAGACGGCGGTGCGGGAATTCCTGGAGGAGACGGGGATTGTCGTGCGCAATCCCGTGCTCTTCGCCACCTATGACCTGAAGAGCGAAAAAGAAGGCGGGCGGCATTTCTTCCTGTCGGTCTTCCGGGTGGAGGCGGATTCCGACACGCAGGCGATCGCCGCCGACGACGCGGCGGATCCCGGCTGGTATACGGTCGAGGAGATCCGTTCGCTGCCGGTGCCGGCCAGCGTGCTCGAATGCGCCGAGAGGCTGGCGGCGGAGATCAATGCCCGCTAAGACAACTGCAATCGCGCCCTTTCGAGACCCGTTCATGATCCTTCTTCCGCGACTCGGCCGCCTGACGCTGCTGGCATTCCTGGCGGCATTGCCGGCCGCGGGGCCACTTGCCGCCCAGTCTGCCAAACAGCAGCCGGCAGCGCCGCCTCCTCCTCCGGTGGCCGGGGAAAAGCCGGCGCCCTACGACGTGCAGCTGACCCGGCTCGCGGAAGTGCTCGGCTCCATCCAGTACCTGCGGACGCTCTGCGGCGCATCGACATCGGAATGGCGGGCCTCGATGCAGCAGCTGCTGGATGCCGACACCGGCACGGAGCCGAAGCGTCGCGAGCGGTTGACGGCGGCCTTCAACCGGGGGTATCGCTCGTTCGCCGCCGTGCATACATCCTGCACGGATGCGGCAAGGACCGCCGAGGAGCGTTATCGTATCGAAGGCGCAACACTTGCGACAGAAATCGCGGCGCGCTTCGGAAATTAGAGGATTATTTACCTCTTTTGGCAGGAGGCCGTGTCGTTTTGATAAAAGGCTGATAAAGTTTTTAACGGGCTAGTAATCAAACGGGCACCGAGGACGACAGAATGCAGACAGGCCGCAACGACATCGACGACATGATTGTGCATGAGAAGATGCAGGCTGCCTTGGAATATCAGAGTGAGGCATGGGCCGACGGCCGTGCCGACGGTATCGAGCCGGAAATCATCGCCGATGCAGCTCTGGTCCTTGCCATGCGGGAGACCATTCGCATACACGGGGAAATGGGCGCGGAAGCCATGCTTGATTCGCTCAGGAGCCGCATGCTCGCCGGCGAATTCTCCCCCGAGCGCACCGTTCAATAACGATAGAGGTTTCCCATGCGGAACGCGGCGGAAACGACGACGGCCCGATTGATCCTCCGCCTTTCGGCGGCAACCGTGCTTGCTGCCGCGATTGCGGCCGGCGGCCAGGCCTTTGCACTGTCCGAACTGCGCCCGAGCGTCGAGCCTCAGGAGCCGGAGCCTGCCCAGAGCCGCGCAATCCTGCAGGCTTTCGAAGGCACGACCCTGCCGCAGCCGGGTCCCGCGATCAACCGATCCGCCCAGGCCGGCGACAACAAGACGCCTGCCGCTCCGGCGGACCCGAATGCCGCCAAGCCCGCGCCGGCCGACGACAAGCCGGCGGAGATCATTCGCGACATGACCAAGCTGCCGGCACCGGTCAAGCAGATGCGCGAAAAGCTGGTCGAGGCCGCGGCCTCCGGCGACGTCACCCGCCTGCGTGACCTGATGGGAACCGGACCGACCCAGACGCAGGTGATGAACGGCGAATTCGAGGATCCGATCGAAACGCTGAAGAGCTTTTCGGGCGATGCGGACGGCCAGGAGATCCTCGCCATCCTGCTCGACATCCTCTCCACCGGTGCGGCGCATTTCGACGTCGGCACGCCGGATGAAGCTTATGTCTGGCCTTATTTCGCCGGCAAGCCGCTTTCGAAGCTGACGCCGCCCGAACGGGTCGATCTCCTGCGGATCGTCACGGCCGGCGACCTTGCCGGCATGGAAGAGAACGGCAACTACAACTTCTTCCGCACCGGCATCAGCCCCGACGGCAAATGGAAGTTCTTCTCCGGCGGCGATTGAAGCGAGAGTGGGGAATTCGGGCTTGCGACTGGCTTTGTGCTGGTCGCGACCACTCTATTTGCCGAGCCGTCGTTACCCCCTCTGCCACTTTCGTGACATCTCCCGCATCACGCAGCAACTCCCCCAGCGGCAACTCATTGCCCGTCGCAGCCAAGCACGGGCCTGACGATGCCCCGCCAACTTTAGCTCGTGGTCGATCCGCGAATGAAGTATAAAGGGGCACTAGCATGTTGGTCGGCAGGACCGGAGCCGTCGGCTTGGATCGATGCTCGCCACAACGCGCGTTCACATGGTGAACGCCTTCGTTCGCATAGTGAACGCCTCGCTCAAATGAGGGAACCATTATGGACGTCGTCGTAAGAACTTACTCAGGCAAAGGCTCGAAAGAGCTATTTTCACTCCTTGAGGAGCGCAAGGCGGAAATCGAGAAGCTTTTGCGCACCACAAAGGGATTTGTGAGCTACACGCTGGCCCGGAGCAGCGAAAGCGACGGGGGGCTCTCGATGACCGTATGCCAGGACAAGGCAGGCATCGACGAGAGTGTCGGCATGGCCAGGGACTGGATTGCCAAAAACGCGGCACACATCGGCGTCGACGCACCAAAGGTATCTCTGGGAAAGATCATCATCCACGCCACGAATAGCTGAGTTCCATACCTGCGCCCGGTCGAGCGAACCGGCCGGCCGGGCGTTTTCTAGGGATCCCGTTACCCACCGTCCTTCGGACCCTTCGATGACATCTCGCATATGAGGCGCGAAGCAGCGCGTGGCGCCCCTACCCCTTGTGCAGAAGGGTTAAGTGCCGCACCCGCTTCACATCCCATAAGCGATCCACGTATCCTCGTGCGGGAGATCGGTGGGAACTTCCGGCACCCTCATCGCCGATGAACTTTATCATCCGGCCGGACGGCACGCCTTGCCGCCGCCTCTGCGAAGAACTAACTCTCAGTCTCAGAACAACCGGATTGCCGCACCATGCCCGCCGCCTACCTTCCCTCGCGAAGCCTGATCCGCCTCACCGGCAAGGATGCGCAGGATTTCCTGCAGGGTCTGATCACCACCGACATCGATTCGCTGCCGGAAGGCGAGGCCCGCCTGGGCGCGCTGTTGACACCGCAGGGCAAGATCCTGTTCGATTTCCTGATCTGGCGCGACGGCGAAGGCTTTTTCGTCGAGACCGAGACCGCCCAGCGCGAGGCGCTGATGCGGCGGCTGACCATGTACAAGCTGCGCGCCGCAGTCGAGATCGCCGCCGGCCCGCAAGACGGGGTTTCCGTTTTCTGGGGCGAGGATGCGGGCAAAGGCGCCGTGACGGATGCGGCCTTTGCGAAGGCGGGCATCGCGCTCACCCGTGCACCCGGCAAGCTGGATGACGGACCGGAAGCGGCCTATCATGTCCTGCGCACCGAAGCCGGCATCCCGATGTCCGGCCACGACTATGCGCTGCAGGACGCCTTTCCGCATGACGTGCTGCTCGACCAGACGAGCGGCCTGTCCTTCCGCAAGGGCTGTTATGTCGGCCAGGAAGTCGTCTCCCGCATGCAGCATCGCGGTACGGCGCGGCGGCGGGTGGCGATCGTTTCGGGCGAGGCCGCCCTGCCCGCTTCCGGCACCGAGATCACAGCCGGCGGCAAGCCGGTCGGCACGCTCGGATCGGTTTTTGGAAACAAGGGGCTGGCGATCGTGCGTATCGACCGCGTCGGCGATGCTTTGGCACGCGGCATTCCCGTTTCTGCCGGCGACGTCGCCGTCAGCCTGGCGCTTCCCGCCTGGAGCGGGCTCTCCTTCCCCGTCGAGGCGCAAGAGGCCGAGACGTGAGCCCAGCAATACCGGCACCACGGGCCTGGCAGCGCATGCTGTCGGGCCGGCGGCTCGACCTGCTCGACCCCTCGCCGCTCGACGTCGAAATCTCCGATATCGCCCACGGGCTTGCCCGCGTCGCGCGCTGGAACGGCCAGACGCGCGGCGACCACGCGTTTTCGGTCGCCCAGCACTGTCTCGTGGTGGAAGAAATTTTTCGTCGCTGCAACGAGGCCTGCACGGCCGATGCGCTGCAGATGACCATGCTGCACGACGCACCGGAATACGTGATCGGCGACATGATCTCGCCGTTCAAATCAGTGGTCGGCGGCGGCTACAAGGCGGTCGAGCAGCGGCTCGAGGCGGCGATCCACCTGCGTTTCGGCCTGCCGCCGCATCCGAGCCGCGAGCTCAAGGCGCTGATCAAGAAGGCCGATACGATCGCCGCCTTTTTCGAGGCCACCGAGCTTGCCGGCTTCTCGGTCACCGAGGCGCGAAAGTTCTTCGGCCAGCCGCGCGGCATCACCCGCGACATGCTGCCGATCCAGCCGATGCCGGCGCCTGCCGCGCAACAGCTTTTCCTCGACCGGTTCCATGAGATCGAGGCCGAACGCGCCGCTTCGGGCAAAACGTCATGACGGCGATCGTCGTCTGCCCGCTTGCCGCCATCGCCGAGACCGCCGTGCGGCACAAGGCGCGCGAAATGGTAAGCCTGATCGCCGAGAGGCAGGACTTTCACCGGCCGGGCGTGATTTCCGCCGACCGCCACCTGAAGCTGGCGATGAACGATATCGGTTTTGCCGGCACCGGCGACCTGATCGCTCCCAGCGAAGCGCATGTGGAAAGCCTGATCGCCTTCGTGCGCGACTGGGATCAGTCGGCGCCGATCGTCATCCATTGCTGGATGGGCGTCTCCCGATCGCCGGCCGCGGCCGTGATCGCGGCGCTCTCGCTCCACCCGGAAGAAGACGATTTCGCACTGGCCGCGAGGCTTCGCAGCGTTGCGCCGCATGCGACGCCGAATACACGGCTGATCGAGATCGGCGACCGGATGCTTGGGCGAAACGGTCGGCTGATCGCCGCCATCAAGGGGATCGGCCGCGGCGCCGAAACCGATGGGCGGGCTTCGTTCGTGCTGCCGCTAAAATCCCGCATTGAAGCTGAAAGTTGAACTTTCCTAATTGTTTAGCTAGCCGTGGGAAAGCTCGATTTTTTTCTTGACCTCGCGGCCTGCTGCGCCAATTAACGGCGAAACCGTAAACAAGGAGCAGATTGCCGGATGGACCAGGCATCGGAATTCGTCGTGGCCACGAGAGCAGCACTCGCTCAGTTGAGCGCGCTCGCGGTGCAGTATTCCTTTTCCGCCATCGGGGCTATCGTCCTGCTCGTGCTCGGCTGGATGGCCGCCGGCCTGATCAGCCGCTGGGCGCATCGCGGCCTGTCCCGGATCCATGGCATCGATGCGACGCTGTCGCAGTTCTTCTCCAACATCATCCGTTACGCGCTCCTGGTGCTGGTCGTCGTCATGGTGCTCGGCCAGTTCGGGGTGCAGACGGCGTCGGTGCTCGCGGCGCTCGGCGCGATCGGTCTTGCGGTGGGCCTGGCATTGCAGGGCACGCTGCAGAATATCGCGGCGGGCATCATGCTGCTGGTGCTGCGGCCGTTCCGGGTCGGCGAAAGCATCGAAACCGGCAGCGTCACCGGCACGATCGTCGATGTGGGGCTGTTTGCGACGGAGCTTCGGACCGCCGACGGTATCTATCGGCTGGCGCCGAACTCGACGCTGTGGAACGTTCCGATCACCAATTACAGCCGGCTGAAGACCCGCCGCAACGAGATCTCCGTCAGCATCGGCAGCGACGGCGATATCGGCAGGGCGCAAGCCAAGCTGATGGCGATCGCCGGAAGCGACAGGCGGGTGCTGAAGGACCCGGCGCCGACGGTCTATGTGGCCGAGTTCGACGCGGGCAGCGCCAGGCTGACGCTGCGCTACTGGACCAAGAGCAGCGACTGGTGGAATGCCGGCCGCGACCTGACCCGGGACGTGAAGATCGCTTTCGACAAGCACCCGGAAAAAATTCCAGACCCTCAGGTAGAAAACCGCGACGTTTCCGGTGAGAGCGGACCTCCGGCTCCTCACGGTGCGGACGAACCGGTCACGTTGCGGACCTGAAGGAAAGGATGCATCGGGGACGGCTTTTCACGAGGAAGCCGTCCCCGATGCCCAAATTTTTGACGAGAAACGATTCGGCGGTCGGCGTCACACGGCCTTGAGGTCGTATTCCTCGCTGCCCGACCAGACGATATCCCAGGAGGCGCCGGGGCGGACGTTGCGGATGGCCGTCGGTTCGAAGGCGACGAGGCAGCGGCCCTCGCCGTGGCGCACCGACGGATAGATCAGGCCGTCATGTCCGTCGCGCCGCAGTTTCTCGGCAAGCGCCTGCCCTTGAGGATAACCGACCGCCGGATCGGGATTAAGCGCCGGGTGGTTTCGCTCGTCGCTGATGTCGGGATATTCGCCGATGAAATCGGCCAGCAGTTCGACATAACGCGCCGTTTCCTCGAACACCCCGATGAACTTCAGTTCGCGGGTCTTGTGAAAGGCGACCTCGGCGAGCGAGGTCATCGTGTCCCAGCTGCAGTACCAGGCGCCGCGGGTCTCGTCGTTGAAGCGGTTTCCGCCCTTGCGGGTATAGGTGAAGGCGGCGTTGATATGGGTGTTGCCATAGACCTGCAGGTCGTGCTTGCGGCGTTTCCAGGCGAGTTCGCGGCGGTCGAGATAGAGGTTCAATCCGCGCTCGGCGGTCAGCCGGGCGCTGGTCATCCCCTCGATCTCGGCGAGGATCGCCAGCTCCTCGTCACTATCCACCAGGCCGCGCAGGCTCGGCGGCTTGTGGTAGGTCGCCGGGATCAGCCGCACCAGGCCCCGGTCGCTGACCGAGGTCACGATCACGCGCCGCCCCGCAGGGCATCGAGGTAATTGCGGACGGCGAGGAATTGCGGCAGGCCTTCGTCGATCAGCGTATCGATGGGGCGGCGACCACGAAACAGCGGCCCCTCGTTCGGTAGCATCATCCATTTCGGAGCGATCGGATCGCTGAAATAGAGTTTTAGCGCCTTGTAGATGCCGATCACCGCGCTGAGGCGCAACATCTGGTCCTTGGTCAGTCCACCGGAATAACCAGGTTTGCGGGCGCGCTTCCAGGTGCTTTCCGACATGTCGGCGAGTGCCGCCGCCTCGTTCACCGGCACGCCCCATTCGGCCACGACATTGCCGAAGGCCTTCAGCGCGACCGCCGTGACTTGCTCCGCCTGTTCTTTCCTTGCCGCGACCGCCATCAGAAGCTCCTTTGCGTCGAGCACAATGTAGCTCATTTGAACTCAATGTAAAGGTCATATGGCCTTTTCAACCCCAAAGCGTCAGTGCGACATGGAGGAGCGGTGCGCCCAGCCGGTCATGCGCATCTCGATCCAGGCCATCAGCGCATACATGGCGATGCCTTCGACGGCGAGCATCAGCAGGCCGGCGAAGACCAGCGGCACGTTGAACTGGCTTTGGGCCGAGCTCATCATGTTGCCGAGGCCGTAGTTCGAGGCGACGGTTTCCGACACGACCGAGCCGACAAAAGCGAGCGTGATCGCGATCTTCAGCGAGCCGAAGAAATAGGGCATGGAGCGCGGGATACCGACCTTCAGCATGATGTCGAGCTTCTTCGCCCCGAGCGCCCGCAGCACGTCCTCGGTTTCCGGTTCGATGGTGGCCAAGCCTGTCGCGACGTTGACGACGATCGGGAAGAAGGAGATCAGGAATGCGGTGAGGATGGCGGGCACCGCGCCGATACCGAACCAGATGACCAGGATCGGCACCAGCGCCACCTTGGGAATAGCGTTGAAGCCGATCATCAGCGGGTAGAGCCCGGCATAGATCGCCTTCGACCAGCCGATGAAGAGGCCGATCGCAAGGCCCGCGACGACGGCGATCGCGAAGCCGACGGTGGTCGTATAAAGCGTCTGCAGCGAGTTCTTCCAGATCGGCGACCAGTATTGCGCGATCGCCTGGAAGACGCGCGAGGGTGCGGGCAGGATGGTGGGCGGGGTCTGCAGCGCGATGACGAGCAGTTCCCAGAGGATGAAGAGGCCGATCGTATAGAGCCAGGGGGCGAGTTTCACCCAGTTGATGCGCCGGGCAAGCGGTTTTGCGGGCGTGGCGGATGCGGCGGTGTTTTCCGTGACGACGCTCATGCGACAACCCTCGCGCTGGCGATTTCGCCGTGCAGTTCGTGCACCATGTCGTTGAAGGCCTTCTCGTACATGATTTCGAGATCGCGGGGACGGGCGAAGGGCACGGCATGTTCCTTCAACACCCTGCCGGGGCGGGCGCTCATCACGAAGATCCGGTCGGCGAGGAAGGTCGCCTCGCGCAGGTCATGGGTGACGAGGATGATCGTCACCCCTTGCGCCGCGTGCAGGTCGCGGATGACGCACCACAGTTCCTCGCGGGTGAACGCATCGAGCGCGCCGAACGGTTCGTCGAGCATCAGCAGTTCGGGTTCGTGGATCAGCGCGCGGCAGAGATTGGCGCGCTGCTGCATGCCGCCGGAAAGCTGCCAGGGGAATTTCGAGCCGAAACCCTTGAGGCCGACGGTTTCGAGCAGGTGTTCTGCCTTTTCGACATATTCTCGTTTGTTGGCGCGCAGGCGGTGGCGGTGTCTTTCGACGATTTCGAGCGGCAGGAGGATGTTGTCGAGCGTGGTGCGCCAGGGCAGCATGGTCGGGTTCTGGAAGGCCATGCCGACGATCGAGACCGGCTTGGTCACGTGCCTGTCGGCGACGATCACCACGCCGCTCTGGGGGATATGCAGGCCGGTGACGAGCTTCATCAGGGTCGACTTGCCGCAACCCGATGGGCCGACGACGGCGGCGAATTCGCCCTTGCCGACCTTCATGGTCAGGCCGGAGACGGCAAGCGTGCCGGCCGCTCCGCCATAGCGCATGTCGACATTGTCGATGGATACGAGGTGGGGCATTGGGTCTTCTCTTTTCGATCAAACAGCGGATGTCGAGTTGCCCCTCATCCGCCCTGCCGGGCACCTTCTCCCCGCCTGCGGGGAGAAGGGGACTCGTGGCGGCCTCTCCGCCTCCCTCAAGCCTTGAGCGGGGCACGTCCCTCTCCCCGCAAGCGGGGAGAGGGTTAGGGTGAGGGGCAGACCTCCGTTACGGCAGCATCCGCTGTTCCTTGGCCGGCAGGAAGCTGGCGTCGAAAACCTGGTCGGCCTTGACGTTGCCCTTGAGGCCCATGGAGACTTTCAGCGTGTCGATCGAGGCGGCGAGCCGGGCGGGGTCGATGCCGCCGAAACCGTTGGCGACGACGTAAGGCGTCTTGATGTTCATCGCGTTCGCCATCTTCAGGCGCTCCAGCTCGATATCCTTGTTGAGCGTCTCGTTGCGCTTGAGGACGGCGGCGACGCCCTCTTCCGGTCTGGCGACGGCATCGGCAAAACCCTTGGCGAGCGCCTTCAGGAAACCCTTGACGGCGGCCGGGTTCTTGGCGGCGAAATCGGTGTTGACCAGCACCGCGTTGCCATAGAGGTTGAGGCCGTGCTCGGCCATCAGGATAGTGGCGATGTCATCATCCTTGATGCCCTGAGCCTTCAGGTTGAGGATGACCGAGAAGGCGAAACCGAAGACCGCGTCGACCTTGCCCTGGGCGAGCATCGGCTCACGGACCGGGAAACCGATCGATTCCAGCGTGATTTTCGAATCGTCGATCTTGGCGACCTGTTTGAAGGCCTTCCACTGGGCGAAAGCACCGTCCGGAGGAGGCGCGCCGAGCTTCTTGCCTTCCAGCGATTTCGGGTCGGTGGTGATGCCGAGCGACTTGCGGCCGACGACCGCGAAGGTCGGGCGCTCGTAGATCATCATCGCGGCCTTGATCTTCTGGTTCGGATCCTCGTCGAGGAACTTGATCAGCGAGTTGATGTCGCCGAAACCCATCTGGTAGGCGCCGGTCGCAACACGCGGGATCGCTTCGACCGAGCCGTTGCCGGTGTCGATGGTGACGTCGAGGCCCTCGGCCTTGAAGTAGCCCTTGTCCTGGGCAAGCAGGAAGCCTGCGGCCGGGCCTTCGAACTTCCAGTCGAGCGTGAACTTGACCGCGGTCTGCGCCAGCGCGGGAGCAGCGGAAAAGCCGGCGGCGAGCGCAAGGGCAGCGACGGCCGATAGTTTCGAGAGCGTTCTGCGCGAGATCATGAAATGTCGTCCCTCTGGATTTTTTTGTTCGGATGGACGCATCCAAGCGTTTATTCCGAGGGCGCGCAAGCCGAAACTGCACATAAAACGATCATATTTTTATAGCGCATATAATATATGCAAATGCTGTTTTGGCTCGCAGAAGTCTGCCGATGTTTTTGGCAGGGGCGGCAAATAAACGCACGCATGACGCGAGATATGCAATGCCTTTTCCATATCATTCAGCCGGTTAGCCCCGCCGGCTTAAACACTCTCGCCCGTCACGCGCATGCGGCCACGGGTGTCGTTGACAAGAAAAACGGCAGACGGCGTCCCGCGTGCCTGCGCAGCCACCAACTATTCCGGCCACACGGCCCGAACCTGCACCGGCTGCGGAGACCGGTCCGGCGGCGTTGTGAAAACGGCAATAGTTTCCATGGCTTCCGATTGGGGATTGCCGGGAACACGGCTCTTCCCTTCCCTCGGCCGGCGATTGTATAACCTCTTGACCGAACTCTTCACCCGCGAGCGTGCCGATGATCGAAATCCTCCTCCTGCTGCTGGTGATCCTGATGGTGGGTCTCAATCGCAAGACATCGAACCGGGTGACCGCGCTCGAAACGGAGCTGGAGGCGATCAAGGCCGATCTCCTGGCCCGGCAACCGGTCTCGGCGCCGGCTCCCGTCGCGGCGGCCGTTGCCGCCACCGAAGCGGCGATCGAAGAACCGGCGCCCCAGCCCGAACCGGTTGCGGCGGAGGCGGCGCCGGAAGAGACGATCGCGGCAAGCACGGCGGCCGAAGAGATTGCGGCCGCAGAAGACGTCCCTGCCCCCGCTGCGGTCCCGGCACCGCCGGCTGCCAAGCCGAAGACCAGGGAAAACCTCGAAAGTTATCTCGGCGCCCGCTGGCCGGTCTGGGTCGGCGGCGTGGCGCTTGCCTTCGGCGGCATCTTCCTGGTGCGTTATTCGATCGAGGCGGGGCTGCTCGGTCCCGGCGCGCGGCTGACGCTTGCCTGCCTGTTCGGCCTTGTCCTGATGGTTGCCGGCGAGATCATCCGGCGGCGGGCGATGCCGCAGGTGTCCGACCGGTTCAGCAATGCGATGATCCCCGGCGCGCTGACCGCAGCCGGCGCGGTGACGCTGCTCGGCGCGGTCTTTGCGGCCTATGCCGTCTACGAATTCATCGGCGCGACGCCGGCCTTTTTCCTGCTGGCGCTGGTTTCCTTCGCCACCATTGCGCTGTCGCTGCTGCACGGGCAGGCGCTGGCCGGGCTTGGCCTGCTCGCCTCGCTTTTGACGCCCGGCCTCGTCGCCAGCGACGAGCCGAACGCCCATGCGCTGTTCCTCTTCCTTGGCCTGACCTGGGTGGCGGTCAATGCCGCCTCGCGCTTCCGCCAATGGACGATCGTGCCGATGCTCGCCAATATCGGCATCGGGCTGTGGGTGGTCGCCTATGCCGTGGGGGCGGATGATTTCGACCCGATGCCGCCGGCGCTGACGCTGATCGTGATGATCGCCGGCGCCGGCTTTTTCTGGCCGGGCGCGGTCTACGGCATCGGCCGGGCGGCGAAGACCGGCTGGGACGGAATGCTCGGGCGCCAGCCGCTGACCATCACCCTGTCGGTGGCGATCATGTCGGTGCTGCCGGCGCTTGCCATGCTGGCGACCAACCCGGTGACCGGCATCGATCCGTATTTCGCCGCCGCGGCGGTGATCGCGGCACTTGCGGCGCTCGGCGCCACCCGCGTCTACACGGTCTGGCCGGCGATGATCGCGGCCGCCGGGGCGGTGCTCAGCCTCGCCATCGTGGCGATTTCGCTGCTCGACACCTCTGTGCCGCAGCCGGTCGGCAACGAGCCGCTGCCGGTCGTCACCTATACGACCGAAATCGCGGTCAGCCTGCTGCTCGGGGCTGTCTTCACGCTGCTCGGCTTTGCGTTCCTGAGACGCTTCCGCAAGACCGAGCCGGAATTTTCGATGGTCTGGAGCGTGCTGATGTCCGGCGTGCCGGTGGCGCTGGCGACGATCAGCTTCCTCAATTTCGGCAATCTCGGGCGCGACTGGATCCACGGGCTTTACGGGCTCGGCCTCGGTCTCGCGCTGCTGGCCGGCGCCGAATGGCTGTTCCGCGACCGCGACGAGACGGATGGCCGCATCGACTGGGCCGCCAATCTGGTCGTCGCCGGCTCGTTTGCCGGTTTCACGCTGGCGCTGCATGCGCTGACCAATGGTATCGTCACCACCATTCTCGTCTCGGTGCTCGGGTTTGCCTATGTGCTCGGCATGCGGGCACGGCCATGGCCGGCGCTGCCCTGGATGATGGCGGCGGCGATCCTGATCGTCTTTGGCCGCATCGCCTGGGAACCGACGCTGATCGGCCAGAACAGTCTCGGCACGACGCCGTTCTTCAACGCGCTTTTGCCCGGCTACGGCATTCCGACGCTGCTGGCGATCGCGACGGCCTATCTGCTGAAGGACTCTTCGGATTTCCGCATCCGCAACATCATGCAGGCGCTCGCGTCGCTCGCCTCGCTGATGACGGTGGCGGTGCTGGTGCGCCATGCGATGAACGGCGGCGTGCTGGACGACCGGGTGCCGACGCTCGGCGAACAGTCGATCTACACGCTGCTGACGGTGGGCTTCTCAGGCATATTGATGACGCTCGACCTGAAGTCGCCGAGCCCCGTCTTCCGCTGGGGCTCGATGATCGCAGGCGTGCTGGCGACCATCAACGCGCTGTCGCTGCATGTGTTTGCGCTCAACCCGTATTTCAGCGGCGAAAACACCGGCGCCTGGCCTTTCCTCAACCTGCTGCTGCTCGGCTACCTTCTGCCCGGCCTCGCCTACGCGCTGGTCGCCTATTATGCCCGCGGGAGGCGGCCCACACCTTACGTGATCATGCTGGCGCTGGCCGGCGCCGTGCTCGGTTTCCTGTGGGCGACGCTTTCGGTGCGCCGTTTCTGGCAGGGCGAAAACATTGCCGACTGGAAGGGGTTCATGCAGGGCGAGACCTATACCTATTCGGTGGTCTGGCTGCTGATCGGCGTGGTGCTGCTGGTGATCGGTTCGAAGCTCGACGCCAAGAGCCTGCGGCTGGCTTCGGCCGGCCTGGTGCTGGTCGCGGTGGTGAAAGTGTTCCTGATCGACATGTCGAACCTCGAAGGGATTCTCCGGGCGCTGTCGTTCATCGGGCTCGGCGCGGTGCTGATCGGCATCGGGCTTTTCTACCAGCGGATTCTGGTGAACAAGAGTGCTGACACCGCCGTCACCGATTCCCAGGAACCCGCTTCGTGACCGTCTCGCTCGCCGCCTCCCCCGCCGCTTCCCTGGCCTCCGCCTTTTCGCCTTTCGAGGCGCTTGCCGAAACCCTGATCCCGCATGCGACCGAGGGTGACGACGGTTCGCATGACATCGCCCATATCCTGCGCGTGTTCCGCAATGCGATGCGCATCCATGCTCAAGAAGGCGGCGATGGGCGGGTGCTGGCCGCTGCCGTGTTGCTGCACGATTGCGTCTCCGTGGAGAAAAACTCGCCTTTGCGGGCGCAGGCCTCGCGGCTGGCGGCGGAGAAGGCGTCGGCGGTCCTAGATGGGATCGGCTGGAGCAAGGCGGATATCGCGGCGGTCGCGCATGCGGTGATGGCACACAGCTTTTCGGCCAACATCACGCCCGAGACGCTGGAGGCGAAGATGTTGCAGGATGCCGACCGGCTGGACGCGATCGGCATGGTGGGCGCGGCGCGCTGTTTCTACATCGCCGGGCGGATGGGCTCCGGCCTCTACGACCCCGCCGATCCGCTCGCCAGACACCGCCCGCTCGACGACAAGGCCTTTGCGATCGACCATTTCGAAGTGAAACTGTTCAAGCTCGCCGACGGGTTCCAGACGGCGGCGGGCCGCGCGCTTGCCACCGAGCGGCACGAGCGGCTGAGGCAGGTGCTCGACCTCTTCATCGACGAAATCTGAAGGAGAAACAATGCGGATCAGCGAGCTCAATTTCTATCCGCTGAAGAGCGGCCGCGGCATCGCGCTGAAGGAGGCCGAGATCGGGCCGGAGGGCGTTCTCGGCGATCGCCGGATGATGCTCGCGGACCCGACCGGCCAGTTCGTCAACCAGCGCGACCTGCAGGCGCTTGCGCAGCTTCAGGTCTATCCGCAGGGCGGCGCGGTCCGTTTCGTGATGGACGGCAAGGGCGAAATGACGGTTCCGCAGCCGCCGCCCTACCGGCGCACGGACGTGGTCGTGTGGAAATCGATCGTCAGCGCGGCGGTTGCCGAAAAGGAGACCAATGCCCGGCTTTCCGAGTGGCTGGGCCGCGAGGTGCAGCTCGTGTTTTTCGACGACCGGGCAAAGCGCACGGCCAGCGACGACTGGGCGGGGCCGGATACGCCCGTCACCTTCGCCGACGGCTACCAGGTTCTGGTGACGACCACCGGATCGCTCGCCGCGCTCAACGTGGACATGGAAAAACATGGCGAGGGCACGGTCGGCATGGAGCGGTTCCGGGCCAATATCGTCATCGACCATGAGGAGCCGTTCGCCGATGACGGCTGGGAAGCGATCGAGATCGGCGGGATAAGGTTCGACCTCGTCAAGCCCTGCGCCCGCTGCATCATGATCACGCAGGACCAGACGACCGGCTCGCGCGACGTCGCCAACCCGATGACGGCGATGGGCCGCCTCCGCATGTCGGCCGACCGGCGCGTGCCAGGCCCGCTGTTCGGCTGGAACGCCGTGCCGCGCGGGACCGGGCATATCAAGGTCGGCGATATCGCGACGGTGGTTGCCGAGCGGGCGGAGACCTGGGCGATCAAGCGGCGGGCTTGAAGGGGATTGATATGGGTTCGCGGCGAAGGCTCTGGAGGTGACGAGATAACCCCTCATCCGCCTGCCGGCACCTTCTCCCCGTTTTGACGGGGAGAAGGACGTATGCCGCGCCGTCGCAGTTCCCCCCCCTCGCCCCGCGTGCGGGCAGAGGGTCGCCGCGTAGCGGAGGCGGGGTGAGGGGCCGCCTTTCCCGGAAAGTCACCTGAAGAGATCACTCCGCCGGGTTCAAAGCCCCCCGTCCTGACATTGCTGCCTGCCTCTCCGGCCGGCTCAGCACACCGGAGCCGGCAAGCATCGTCGTGAAGGCCACCGCGCCGCCCGCCACCGCCACCCAGAAGCCGTTGGAGGCGCCGTAGGCGTCGATCGTCCAGCCGGCGAGCGAGGAGCCGGCGGCGAAACCGATGCTCATGCCGGTCATGGCATAGGTGATGCCCTCCGTGACCTGCGAGGACGGGACGATGCGCTCGATCAGCGTCATAGCGGAAATGAAGGTCGGCGAGATCGCCGAGCCGGCCAGGAAGACGACCAGGGTTAGGCCCCAGAGGCTGCCGACGAAGGGCATGGGCAGCGTGGTGACGGCGGCGACCAGGCTTGCGAAGAGCAGCCGGCGGGCAAGCGACGACTTGAACTTGATGGCGCCGAAGACGAGACCGACCACGAAGGAGCCGGCGGCATAGGCCGACAGGATATAGGTGGCGGCGCCCTTGTGGCCCAACGCTTCGGAAAAGGCGACGACCGAGACTTCCGCCGTGCCGAAGATGACGCCCATGCCGGCGCAGAGCACGACCAGGAACCACATGGCAGGCCGCCGCATGACCGAACCGCCAGCCCGCACGCGCTGCGGATCGACCTTCGGTTCGGTCGATTTCTGGACGACGAACAGCGCCGTGCCGACCGCCAGGAACGCGGCCGAGGCGAGCACGCCGGCTTCCGGGAACAGCGAGACGCTGAGGCCGATACCGAAGACCGGGCCGCAGATATAGACGAGCTCGTCGATGACCGATTCGAAGGCGAAGGCGGTGTGCAGCTCCGGCCGGTCGCGATAGATCTCCGACCAGCGGGCACGAACCAGCGCCATCATGCTCGGCATCAGGCCGGCGACGAGCGCGAAGGCAAACAGCGTCCAGACGGGCCAGCGCATCCAGGCGGCGGCGGCAAGGCCGATCAGCGCAAAAAAGGTGACGAACGTCGTCGGCACCAGCACCGCCGACTGGCCCTTCGCATCCACCCAGCGCGACACCTGCGGGGAGATTAAGGCATTGGCGAGCGCGAACGTGGCCGAAACCGCCCCGGCCAGCCAATATTCGCCATGGGTCTGGGAAAGCATGGCGACAAGCCCGATCGTCGTCATCGGCAGCGGCAGCCGCGCCACGAAAGCGGCTGCGGAAAAACCTTTCGTACCCGGCCTTGCGAATATTTCGCGATAGGGATTGGGCATAACCTGCTCCTTGGGTTATTTTGAATGAAGACTTACATACGCCGCGTATGCAAGCTAGATAATCGCATGCGTCTCGTATGTCAATTAACATACGTCGCGTATGCGAATAAGTCGGAGTCCGCATGGCTGAGAAGATGGCAGACAGGAGCGTCACCAGGATGGCGTCCGAAACGGCGCCGAAAAGCGCGCCGAAGCCGCGCAAGGAAATGATCGCCGAGACCCGGGCGAAACTGATCGCGGCCGCCCGGCATGCGTTTGCGAGCCAGGGTTATGCCGATGCCTCGATGGACGATTTCACCGCCGGTGCGGGGCTGACGCGCGGCGCCCTCTACCACCATTTCGGCGACAAGAAGGGCCTGCTTCTGGCGGTGATCATGCAGCTCGACGCCGAAATGTCAGAGAGGCTCAGCGCCATCTCATCGAGGGCCGAAACGCCTTGGCAGGCTTTCGTCGACGAATGCGTCGCCTATATCGAGATGTCGCTGGAGCCGGAAATCCAGCGCATCATGCTGCTCGACGGCCCGGCGGTGCTCGGCGACCCGTCGCAATGGCCGAACCAGAGCGCCTGCATCCGCGCTACCACCGCAAGCCTGCAGACGCTGATCGACAACGGCACCGTGCGCCCCGTCGACGCCGAAGCCACCGCCCGCCTCGTCAACGGCACGACGCTGAGCGCAGCGCTGTGGATCGCCAGTGCCGAGGACCCGGAGACGGTGTCGAAAAAGGCGGTGGAGGCGTTTTTGACGTTGGTTTCGGGGTTGTTGGTGGAGAGGTGAGGTCGTGCAGGTATCTCGAAACGACTTCGGGCTATTTCAGACGGTCGCATGAGACCTACGTTTGTGTCCGTCTTCGGCCCAAAGCGGACATTGTTTAAGTACTTGCGCTCCATGGTAGCGGCTCTAGCAGGGAGTTCCTCTAATAGGTCGCACTCCGTATTGCGCGGTAAATATCGTCTCGTGGTCGGCTCCGAGGGTGGATTGACGACACAGCTCAGACGACGAGATAAACCATTGAAGCGAAAGCAATCATGGTTAATGGCCAATCTGCGGGCTTTGAGGGGATAGGATGAGTGAAGACAAGCAAGTCGAAGGCGCAACAGCTAACACTGAGTTACTACGCCCGCGCCTATCTTTCGAGGAAATAACGTTTTCTGACGGAACAATACTGACGCTTGATGATGATGACATTATCGTTTTCGTTGGCCCAAACAATGCCGGAAAGAGCGCTGCGCTCCGTGAGCTGGAGGCATGGGTTGCACGCTCGAACGCGGGCCTCGTGATAAAGGATGCTAAGATGCGCAAGGTCGGAACCCAGGACGACTTGCGTCAGTATCTTGATGCGAAAGCCCAAAAGAGCGGGGACGCGGTCAACCTTCAATATGGCGGTATTGGCTACAACATCCACCATACGCATCTTAACTACTTCGATAGTTCCACAGACCGCCACCCCGTGGCGCCATTCTTTGCGAAGCGTATAACTACGGAAGCTCGCATTCAGGACGGCAACGCAGCGCCCGCGCTGGCACTCTTTCAATCGCCGCCGACCCATCCGATCCATATCCTTCTCATGGATCCTGAGCTTGCGAAAGATATCAGCGGCAAATTCCAGCATGCCTTCGGCAAAGACCTCACACCATTTCGTGCGGGGGGAAGTAAGTTCCCACTCTACGTTGGCGAAAAGCCTCCTGTCCCAGCCGGCAAAGACGAGCTATCCAGGGAGTTCGTGGAAGCGCTTCAGGCGACGAATGTAGGGCTGGAGTCTCAGGGCGATGGGATGCGCAGTTTCGCAGCTGTGATCCTGCACGTGCTGGCGGCAAGGACGCACTCCATCCAGTTTCTTGATGAGCCCGAAGCGTTCCTGCACCCTCCACAGGCGCGGCTACTTGGGCGATATATCGCCGAGAACAGGCCTGGAAATTCCCAACTCTTCATCTCAACACATAGTACTGACGTTTTGGACGGCTTGATCGAAGGCGGTTCAGACAAAGTCCGCATCGTCCGACTTCGTCGAGAAGGGGACATCAACCGCATAAAGGAACTTGGTAAGGAGCAGACCAAGGCCGTCGCCAGGGATACGTTGGCGAGGTTCTCGCGCGTCTTCGACGGGATCTTTTTCGAACACGTTATCATATGCGAGGCAGATGCAGACTGTATGTTCTACCAATCTATCTTGAACCTGCCTTCTATATCAGGAGACCGGCGTCCTGACGTTCTCTTTGTCCACACGTCAGGAAAGCATCGGATGGCGAAGCTTGCAGACACACTGCGCTCTCTCGATGTGCCCGTCTCCGTTATTGCCGACATCGATGTGCTTAATGACGAGGGCACTTTCAAAAATCTCTTCGAGAAGCTCGGTGGTAACTGGGTAGATGTGAGCACTTCATGGAAAACCGTCAATCAGGCGGTTTTGAAACAGCGCCCGCCGCTCAACGCGGAGCAGGTGGCGAGCCTGATCGCGGCTCAATTGAAGGGGGTGAAGGGGACTGGTGAGTTCCCCGAGGATAGGGAAAGGGCAATCAAGGAAGTTTTCAAGACCGTCTCGCCCTGGAGTGCCATGAAACGGAGCGGGCGAAGCGCACTTCCTGCCGGCGAGCCGATCAAGCATTTTGATACCCTGAGCGAAAAGTGCGAGGCGCGTCGCCTGTGGATTGTACCTGTCGGCGAAATCGAAGGCTTCTGCCGTAGTATCGGATCACATGGTCCCGGCTTCGTTGAGAAGGTGCTCGAAGAGCGAAATCTGGAAGCCGACCCCGAACTGCAAGATGCTCGCAACTTCATAGGGAATATCTGGGCGAAGGCCAAACCGCCTTCCACCACAAAGGATGTTGCCGTCGTAGCTCCAACCGAATGAGGACGGCCGAGAGCCGAACGCACTTTGCGAACAACTGAAAGTATGGCGTCAAGATCAGCGTCTTCGCGCGGTGCTATGCGCGAAGATAAGGCTACTTATGGCGCTAAGCGGGCATCATACCCAACCACTCCACATCCCCACCCCGTGCATGGCAGCTATTCGCAAAATCCGGTTGCGCCGCCCCTTGCCGAACGGTCACAACGCAATACCATCCTAGCATTGCCCTCTCCCCATGTGCCGACCGGATTTCCGGGCGCGTTCCCGAAAGAAACTGTCTTCATGACCCCTCGGTCCACCGGCCTCATCTGCGCCATCGCGGCGGTGACGATCTTTTCGATGCAGGACGGGATTTCCAAACATCTGGGCAGCGCCTATCCGCCGATCTTCATCACCATGATCCGCTACTGGGCGTTCGCAGGTTTCGCGCTGGCGCTGGCGAGCCGGTCCGCGGGCGGGGTGAAGGGAGCGGCCAACGCCAACCGCCTGTGGCTGCAGATCGCCCGCGGCGCGCTTCTGGCGGTGCAGATCGTCATCTCGATCTTCTCGTTCTCGCGCGTCGGGCTCGCGGCCAGCCACACGATCTTTGCGGCGGCGCCGCTCGTCGTCGCCTGTCTTTCCGTGCCGTTCCTCGGCGAAAAGGTCGGCTGGCGGCGCTGGACGGCGATCGGCATCGGCTTCGTCGGCATCCTCCTGATCGTCAATCCGCTCAACGCGACCTTCGACGCCAAGATCATCATCCCGATGGTCGCGACGCTGATGTTTGGGGTCTATTCGGTGATGACCCGGCTTGCCAGCCGTACCGACACGTCCGACACCGCCTTCTTCTATACCGGCGTCGCGGGCGCGGTGACGATCACCTTCGTCGGGCCGTTCTACTGGACGCATATCACGCCTGCCGACTGGCTGTGGATGCTGGTGCTGTGCATCACCGGCATGAGCGGGCACTACCTTCTGATCCGCGCCTTCAACCTGCTCGACGCGGTGGTCGTGCAGCCGATGTCCTATATCCAGTCGGTGCTCGTCTGCCTGATGGGCGTCTTCGTGTTCGGCGAGGTGATGACCGCCAACATGATCCTCGGCGTGGCGATCGTCATCGCCGCCGGCATTTTTACCATCTGGCGAGAGGCCCGGCTCGGAAGGGCCGCACCGCCGGCCATCGATCCGCCGGGCACGCCGTAAGGGGGCATGTGGAGGTACGGGGGAATACTTCCTCCGTCTTGCTGGCCTGATGCGGCCGGTGCCGTGCCCGCACGACACCCCCCTCTGTCCTGCCGGACATCTCCCCCTCAAGGGGGGAGATTGACTCGTGGCACCGCCCCTGCCCTGTCTCACCTATCTTCCTTGCTGCAAATGATACAGCAAATGTTGCGGGAAGGTCGCGCCACATCCGATCTCCCCCCTTGAGGGGGAGATGTCCGGCAGGACAGAGGGGGGTGCAGCACCCGAAACCACGGTTATGCGGGCAGCCACCCCGTACCGCTGCATCAATCCCGGTGATGGATTGATTGAGCAAAAGTTGTTTTAAGAACAGCAGCCTGCGCGGTATGGTTTGGCCCTCACGCTCGAGGAGGAATCGCATGCCCACATCCGCATCGCCATCCACGAAGAGGCCGGCTTCCATGCCCTGGCTGATCATCGTCGCCGGCGCGTTGATCGCCATGCTGACCTTCGGCCCGCGCTCGGCCATGGGTTTCTTCCAGCTTCCGATGCTCCACGATACCGGCTGGGACCGCTCCACCTTCGGGCTCGCCATGGCGATCCAGAACCTTGCCTGGGGGCTCGGCCAGCCGTTCTTCGGGGCGCTTGCCGACAAATACGGCACCGGCCGCGTGCTGACCGTGTCCGGCGTGCTTTATGCCACCGGCCTCATCGTCATGGCCAATGCCAATGCGCCGGTCTGGCTGCATATCGGCGGCGGCGTCCTGATCGGGCTGGCGATCGCCGCCGGATCCTTCAGCGTCATCCTTTCCGCCTTTGCCCGAAACGTGACGCCGGAGCAGCGCTCGATGGCGTTCGGCATCGGCACGGCCGCGGGCTCGGCCGGCATGTTCCTGTTTGCGCCGCTGAGCCAGGCGCTGATCAGCAATTTCGGCTGGTCCGACAGCCTCGTCTATCTGTCGGTGCTGATGCTCGCCGTGCCGCTGCTCGCCTTTCCGCTGCGCGGCAATGCCAGCTCGGGAAGCCAGTCGCACAGCCAGTTCCAGCAATCGGTGAGTGCTGCGCTGAAGGAAGCCTTCGGCCACCAGAGCTACCTGCTGCTCACCGCCGGCTTTTTCGTCTGCGGCTTCCAGGTCGCCTTCATCACCGCGCATTTCCCGGCCTATCTCGGGGATATCGGCATCGATGCGCGGTATGCGGTGATCGCCATGGCGCTGATCGGCTTCTTCAACATCATCGGCTCGCTCGGCGCGGGCTTTATCGGCCAGCGGTACTCAAAACCCTATTTCCTCGCCTATATCTATATCGCCCGGTCGATCGCGGTGACGGCCTTCCTGCTTCTTCCGCAGACGCCGGTCTCGGTGATCGTGTTCGCGATCGTCATGGGGCTGCTCTGGCTTTCCACGGTGCCGCCGACCAACGGGCTTGTCGCCATCATGTTCGGCACGCGACATCTGGGGCTGCTGGGCGGCCTGGTTTTCCTGTCGCACCAGGTGGGTTCGTTCCTCGGCGTGTGGATGGGCGGTTATCTCTACGACCGTTTCGGCTCCTACGATCCGGTCTGGTGGCTCGGCGTGGCGCTCGGCATCTTTGCCGCGGTGGTGCACTGGCCGATCCAGGAAAAGCCGGTCGAGCGCGGGCTATTGCAGCCGCAACCGGCCGAATAACAGCGCCGGCCGAACTCAGCCGGCCTGGCGTTCCACATCCTTCGAAAGCGCCTTCAGCGCCGCCTGGACGAAACCGTCGCGGGCGGCGTTTTCCGTCAGACCGCGCGGTTCGTAGACATGGCGGTGCAGGAAATAGCCGGTGAGCCGGAAGGCTTCCGCCATGCTGTCGCGATCGGCGGCAGAAGCCGCCCCTTCGCTGAGGAAACCCGGCAAAGCCAGCATCCGGTCGGCATAGGGGGCGCCTGCCTCGCGGGAGACGGCGCGGCCGCTTTTCGGCGAGACGTAGACGAGGTCCCGCCGCCCGCCGGTGGCCGCGCATTCGGTCAGGTCGAGGCCGAAACCGAGGTCGTTCAGCACAGCAAGCTCGAAACGCACGAACAGCTCGCCGGCATCGGACGGGTCGTCGAAGGCATCGAGGATGATGTCCAGCGCATCGAAGAGATGCGGATGCGGGTCGCGCTCGGGAAGCAGGCGCAGCAGCGCGCCCATGGCCTGGACGCCGTAGACCGCGGTCGCGGTCTCCATCAGTTTTGCGGCGCGCAGGCGGACCGGCTCCAGCTTGAACTCGCCGAGATGTTCGTCGAGCCGCGCGCGCCAGACCGCCTCGACCCGGTTGCCGGCCTGCAGCACCGGCTGCATCGCCCGCGAGCGGCCGGAACGGACGAGGCCGAGATGCCTGCCGCGGTCACGGGTCATCAGCTCGGCGATGACGCTCGTCTCGCCGTGGCGCTTGACGCCTATGATGATCGCTTCGTCCTGCCACTGCATGTGTCGATTGAAGCTCCTTTCGAGCCGATTCAACAATAGAGCATAAGTCGTTCAGACTGAATCGGTTTCTGCTTTCGCCGGCCCGCAGCAAAGATCGAGGCTTGCATGGGCTTGCCTGGAACAAATCGGCCTCCATTTGGATTCCTGTGCGAAAATTCGCGACGCCACATCAGACCCACATCATGCCATCCCTGGGGAGCCTTCATGAAACACGCCCTCTTCGCTACCGCCCTCCTCGCCGCCTTGCCCGCCGCTTTCCTGACGGCGCCGCCGGCCGCCGCGCAATCGCCGCAGCTCGAACAGGCCTGCATTACGGTCGCCAAAAATTTCCTGCTGGTGCCGTCGATCAAGACGGGCATCGTCCAGTCCTTCCCGGAACTGGATCCGCCCGGCGCGCGGCTGACCTATTCCACCCGCGAGGACGCCAAGCCGACCGATTTCACCAACGATGTCGAATGCGAGTTCGACAAGCCCACCCCGCCCTTCCGCCTGCAGCGCTTCTGCATTTCCAAGACCTGCTACGGACCCAACGAGCAGGACCAGGACAACCGCCGCCGTTACCTTGAGGTCAAGGCGCTGATGGACCGGCAGAAATGAGGCGGTTGCCTATTTGCCGAGCACGTTGAGAGCGGAGGTGAGGTAGCGCGCGGCGAGCATCTGGCGGCGTTTGGTGGCAAGCCCGAGCGCGGCGCGGCAGTGGTTCTCCAGGGGATCGTTCGCGGCAACCGCCGCGGACTGAATGGTGACCGTGCCGCTATAGATGTGCGGAACGCCCTCGGCATCGCGCAGGCACCGGCCGTTCGCCGCAACGTCGATCCGGCGGCCGTCGGGATGGGTGACGCCGTAATTCTCCTGGTAGGCGCAGCCGGTGACGATCGCATCGTGGATCGACTTCGCGACCCGCTGCCTGTCGCCCTCGTCGATATAACGGATGACCTTTTCGATCGGGGCGCCGCTCGCCAATTCCTGCTCAGAAACACCGAATATGAATGCGATCACCTGATCGCCGTAAACCTTGTTTTCCGGCACCACCCAACTGTAGAAGCCGACAGAATTCACGTCATCCAAGCCTGTCTTGCCCTCTCCGAACCCAACGTCCGACATTCACGACTCTCCGCGCCATTTTGCCGCCAAATTGGATCTTCGGCGCTACGTTAGCAAGTCCTTATAATTATGGATAAAAATAGTTAACCCGAGCTATTCCGCCCGCAGGTCGCACTAAAGGAGCGCCGCCGACAGCGTCGGCTTGGGCGGGTATGCAATCCGGCCTGCTGGACATCTTGTGCCGCGTCGACGCGCGGCATCGACGTGGCTTTATGGAAGGTCTCAACCCTTGGGGAATTCCAGCCCCATCTCGCGAAAACGTTCGGGATCGTCGCCCCAGTTTTCGCGGACCTTGACGAACAGGAAGAGGTGGACCGGCTGTTCGAGGATCTCGGAGAGTTCCTTGCGGGACGCGGTGGAGATCGCCTTGATGGCATCGCCGTTCTTGCCGAGCGCGATCTTCTTCTGGCTGTCGCGCTCCACGTAGATCACCTGTTCGATGCGCACCGAACCGTCCTTGCGCTCCTCCCACTTCTCCGTCTCGACATGCGAAGCGTAGGGAAGCTCCTGGTGCAGGCGCAGGAAGAGCTTTTCGCGGGTGATCTCGGCGGCGAGCTGGCGCATCGGCAGGTCGGAGATCTGGTCCTCGGGATAATACCAGGGACCTTCCGGCAGCGTCTCGGAGAGATAGTCCATCAGGTCGTCGCAGCCGGAACCGGTCGTCGCGGAGACCATGAAGGTGCGCTCGAACCGCACGGATTCGTTGGCGGCGGCAGCCAGTTTCAGCAGGTCCTCGTGGCGAACGCGGTCGATCTTGTTCAAGACAAGGATCTTCGGCTGCTGGACGTCCTTGAGACCTTCCAGGATCGCTTCGGCATCGCCGCGGATGCCGCGTTCGCTGTCGATCAGGAGCAGGATCAGGTCGGCATCCTTGGCGCCGCCCCAGGCGGACGTCACCATGGCGCGGTCGAGCCGGCGGCGCGGCTTGAAGATGCCGGGCGTATCCATGAAGACGATCTGGGCGTTGTTGTGGATGGCGATGCCGCGCACGATGGCGCGCGTCGTCTGCACCTTGTGGCTGACGATCGATACCTTGGCGCCGACGAGCCGGTTGAGCAGCGTCGATTTGCCGGCATTGGTCGGGCCGATCAAGGCGACGAAACCGGAATGGGTCGGGCCGGAAGGGCCGGTTTCGTTTTCGTCGCCGGTGCTGTGGTCGTTTTCGGTCATAGTGTCCAATTCATTGTTCGGCAGGGGGTTTCTGCCACACGCCTTCGCGTTCGAGCATCCTGGTGGCGGCCACCTGTTCGGCGGCGCGCTTGGAGCGGTCGAGGCCGGTCTCCGGCGCCACGCCGGTTACCTCGACCGTCACCGTGAAACGGGGATCATGATCCGGGCCGGAGCGTTCGTCCACCCGGTAGGCGGGCGTCAGGCCGAATTTCGCATGGGCCCATTCCTGCAGCTCGGTCTTGGCATCGCGGCGCGCGCCGTCGGCGCGGGTGGCGCGGCCTTCCCAGTACTTGAGGATGAAGCCGCGCGCGGCCTCGAGCCCGCCGTCGAGATAGAGGGCCGCGATCAGGCTTTCCACCACGTCGGCGCGCACGTTCATCATCCGCTTGCCGGTCAGCTTCTTGACGTCGGCGCCGGTGCGGATGAAACGATGCAGTTCCAGTTCGTCGGCGACAAGAGCGCAGCTGTCGGCGCTGACGAGCTGGTTCAGGCGCACCGAAAGCTCGCCCTCGGCCGCTGTGCGGAACGTCTTGAACAGCAGTTCGGCAACGCAGAGGCCGAGCACGCGGTCGCCCAGGAATTCCAGCCGTTCGTAATTCGCATTCTTGGCCGAGCCGGTGCTCGCATGGGTGAGCGCCCGGTCGAGCCATTGCTTGTCGGCGAATTCATGGCCGATGGCTTTTTCAAGCTGGCCCCGTTCCTCCGCCGAAAGCGCCCTTGATTTCATCACCGAACGACCTTGAAAATCCGGTCCCAACGCATGTTCGTCGGCCACTTCCAGATCTCGCGGAACGAAGTGTCGTTGCCGAGCGAGAAGAAGATGACGCTGGCGCGGCCGACGAGGTTTTCGGCGGGCACGTAACCGACGTCGAAACGGCTGTCGAGCGAGTTGTCGCGGTTGTCGCCCATGAAGAAATAATGGCCGGCGGGAACGACGAATTCCTGCGTGTTGTCGCCGCGCGAGACCGGCGAATGGTCGAGCGTGTCGTAGGTGACGCCGTTATCGAGCGTTTCGCGGAACACCGGCACGTCGGTGCCCGGATCGAGGCTGTAATCGGAGGTGAAGGTGCCGTCGCCTTGCTTGGGAACCGGCTTGCCGTTGACGAACAGGACGCCGTTGGTGACCTGGACGCGGTCGCCCGGCAGGCCGATCAGGCGCTTGATATAGTCGATATCCGGATGGCTCGGCAGGCGGAAGACGATGACGTCGCCGCGCTTCGGCTCGTTGAATTCCAGGATACGGCCGGAGAACAGGTCGGGCGAGAACGGCAGCGAATATTTGGAATAGCCGTAGGCGAACTTGTTGACGAAGATATAGTCGCCGACGAGCAGGGTCGGCATCATCGAGCCGGACGGGATGGTGAAGGGCTGGAAAAGCACCGTGCGGATCACCATCGCCAACAGCAAGGCCTGGATGATGACCTTGATGTTTTCCCAAAGGCTGTTCTGCGACTTCGTCTCGGCTTTATCGGACACGTTTGACGTCTTTCTGTTCTGCTCGGCTGTTGCCAGCGGTTTTGCGTTCTCTAAACCCTTCGCAAAGCCGCGGCAATGGTCGATTAGCCCGCCGGGCGGGCTTCGATCACCACAAAGGCCTGCGCATAAGGGTATTCGTCGGTGATGGTGATGTGAATAACCGCTTCGTGACCCGCCGGCATCATGCCTGCCAGACGTTCGGCAGCGCCGTTGGTCAGCACCATGGTCGGCCGGCCGCCGGGCAGGTTGACGACGCCCATGTCCTTCCAGAACACGCCGTGGGCGATGCCGGTGCCGAGCGCCTTGGAACAGGCCTCCTTCGCGGCGAAACGCTTGGCGTAGGAGGCGGCGCGGTTCTGGCGGCGGTCGGATTTCGCCCGCTCGATCTCGGTGAAACAGCGATGGGTGAAACGCTCGCCGAACCGTTCGACGGATTTCTCCACGCGTCTAATATCGATGAGGTCGCTGCCCATGCCGATGATCATGAAATCTCCCTGCGGCACCAGGCCGGTTCTCGTCAGTCCTTATACTGACTTGAGGGCTCCGGCCCGCGCCGTCAAGCGCTCCAGCCTCCGGTTGCGGAAACTGCGCACGCCCAGATAGGTGACGGCGTAGAAAATAAGGCCGCAGACGATGCCCGGCGGCAGGGAGCCGATCAGCATCGGCTCCAGGATCGGGCGCCAGAGCTGCGAGAAATCAAGATGATGGACCAGCCGGCCGAGATCGAGACTGTCATGGCCGATGGCTTCGTTGCCAAGCATCGTCTCGCCGATCTTCCAGGTCAGCGGCCAGATGATCGGGCAGGTGATCGGATTGGCAAACGTGGTGCCGAGTGCTGCGGCGATCATGCTGCCGCCAAAAAGATAGGCGAGCGGGATCGCAAACAGGATGTGGAGCCCGAGGAAGGGCGTCCAGGCGCTGACCACACCGATCGCAAGACCGGCCGCCACCGCATGCGGCGAACCGCCGATGCGCATCACCTTCAGGCGATAATAGTCGAAAACGCGGCGGAAGTCCTTGGGAGGCAGGACGGCCCGGCGCAGTCTTTCACGGAATGCAAGCGGTGTACGGCGGCGAAATGGCATCAGTGTGCATCTGGTTCGGCAGCGGGATCATCATCCGTCGGCTGCGGGAATCTTCGGTCCAACAGGCTCTAGCCCAAGCCGAAGATGATGGCGAAAATTGGCCCGTCTCCACCAAGAGAAGGTTTTCGCGGAGGTGATCGGGTCTTCGGTCGCGTCGATGCGACCCACGAAGACCTGCAACAGCCGCGCGGCGATTTCCGCGCGAACGGGTGGCTGGTGGAGCGTGTCGGTTAGAAACCAGACTTGCGGAACATGCCGCGATCGACCTGGCGCATGCGGTATTCGAGATCGATGCGGTCGTTGGCTTCGTTCAGATAAGCGACTTCGCGGTCCTGGGTGGTGGGGACGCGGAAAGCGCGGGCAAACTTGCGGACTGAGTCAAACATGATGTCTTCCTTTCTTGTTCATATTGCACTGCAGCAATATAAGACGGGACACCGGCCTTTACCAACGCCGCGACCGCTGGTCAGCCTTGCGTGAGAAGCATGGCGGGTTAACCGCATGCGTAGGAAATGGGCGGACGAGATGAAACCGCAGGCACAATGCTTCCTCATCTAGCGTGAATCGAGAAAACTCTATCAGCGTATTGGTGTCTTTCTCAGCCCGCTTATCCTTGGCTAAATCACCTCCGGGCTCGTTGAGCACAACGGGCTCCGAAAATCAGGGAGGGTGCCATGGACGATCAGAAGGTTTCGGTGAAGGAGATTCGGCAGAACGAAAACCGGTTTCTGAGTTCCGACATCTTTGAATCGGGGCAGTATGTCTTTCCCCGCCGCAACGGAGAGGGCGTTCTTCGCGAAGAAGCGCGCGACATTCCCGTCTATCACCGCTGCGACGTGTTGGTCGTGGGCGGCGGGCCATCCGGAACCGCCGCCGCGCTCGCTGCCGCACGAACCGGGGCCGAGGTCGTGGTGCTGGAGCGCTACAATCATCTCGGCGGGCTCTCCACCGGCGGCGTGGTTATCTGGATCGACCGCATGACCGACTGGGAGGGACGGCAGGTCATTCGCGGATTTGCCGAGGAGGTTCTCGGACGCCTGCCGCCCGAAGCGGTCGCAGGGCCGGACCGCAGCCTCTGGGGCGTGCGCGATGCCGAGCTTGCAAAATACTGGCGGCTGCGCACCTCCGCCTTCCACGGCATCGTCACCTGGGCGCCGACCATCGATCCCGAGCGGCTGAAGCTGACCTCTCAGGAAATGCTGATCGAGGCGGGTGTCAGGATCGTTTTCCATTCCCTTGCCGCGACGCCGGTGGTGGAGGATGGCGCGGTCACGGGTGTCATCTTCGAAAGCAAGGAAGGCCGTCAGGGGATCATGGCCAAGGTCGTGGTGGACTGCACCGGCGACGGCGACGTTTTTGCCCGCGCGGGCGCGAGTTTCGAGGCGGATATCGAGGAAGGCGACGTGCATCACTCGATGAATACCGGCTTCATGCTGGGCGGCGTCGACATGGAGACATGGCTCGCCTTCCGGTCGGAACAGGAGCAGGCGTTCGCAGACTTCAACACGCTCGGTCGCGACACGCTCGGGTTCTTCCAGACGCCATACGTCTCGTGGCGCAACGACATCGCGCTTTTCCTCGGGCCGCGCCAATCGGGACTTTCGGCGCTCAATGTCGACGACATGACCGAGGTCGAAATCCGCTCGCACCGGTTCATGCAGTCGCACTGCGAGTTCTTCCGAAAGCATGCCCCGGGGTTCAAGGACGCCTACATGCTCTTGAGCGCCCCGCAGCTCGGCGTGCGGCACACGCGGCGGCTCGCCGGCGTCGGCAGGGTCGAGCGCAGCCAATGGCCCGAGGGCAAGGTTCTGCCGGACGAAATCGGCGTCAGCCCCTCGGTCTCGCCGAAATTCCCGGTGATCTCGGTGCCCTACGGGGCGCTCGTCCCGGCCAGGCTGAACGGACTGCTCGCCGCCGGGCGGCATATTTCCTGCGACGCCAGCAGCCACGGCTTCATGCGCGAGATTCCGCAATGCTGGCTGACGGGACAGGCCGCAGGCGCAGCAGCAGGCGTCGCGGCCAATCGCGGCGTGGCACCGCGGGATGTGGATATCGCGGAACTGCAGGCGGTGCTGCGGGCGCAGGGTGCGTTCGTGCGGGATCCGAGCGAGGCTCGTTCCGTGGAGAACAAGGCCGAGACGGTGTCGGGCTAAGGGAAAACTCTCGTTCGGGTAAGCGGCGACTGCATATCGGAACGCCCCTCATCCGCCCTGCCGGGCACCTTCTCCCCGTTTTGACGGGGAGAAGGACATATGCCGCGCCGTCTACGTCCCTCTCCGACCACACATGTGGCACGTCCCCTCGCCCCGTTTACGGGGAGAGGGTTAGGGTGAGGGGCAAATCCGCTCCGCCCGGCCCTCAGTCATACACCCGTTTCACATTGGCCACGCAGTCCAGATCCTTCATCTGGCTCAGCAGCTGGTTCAGCTGCCTCAGATCCCAGACCTCGACTTCCATGGTGATCTCGGAAAAATCGGCGGCGCGGTTGCTGCCCATGGTGAGCGTGCGGATGTTGATGTCGAGATGCGCGATCGTCTGGGTGACGGTCGCGAGCGTGCCGGGTTCGTTCAGCGTGTTGACCTCGATGCGGGCGAGGAAGCGCGACTTGTTGGCTTCGTCGAGATCCCAGCGCACGTCGATCCAGCGTTCGGGCTGGTCGTCGAAGCGCTGCAGGGCAGACGCCTGGATCGGGTAGATGGTGATGCCCGTGTCCTTTTCCATGATGCCGACGATGCGGTCGCCGGGGACGGCGCCGCTCGGCGCAAACCGCACCTGCAGATTGCCGGAGAGGCCGCGGATCGGCAGCGGGTCGGGACCTGCCTCCAGCTCCTCCGGCGAGACGCGCCGCTGGTTCGGCAGCTTGAAGATCATGCCGGAAGCGCTGCGCATGTTGAACCAGCCGTCGTCGGCAGCCGGCTTCACGGTGACGCGCTCGTCCTTGAAATCGGGGAAGACGGCACGCAGCACGTCCAGCGACGAGAGTTCGCCGCGCCCGACGGCGGCGATCGCATCCTCGACATCCTTGTGGGCGAGACGATGCAGCGCGGGCTTCAGCGTATCGCGGGCAAAAACCTTGCCGGCGCGCTCGAAAGTGCGCTCCAGAATGCGGTGGCCGAGGCCCGCATATTGCTTGCGGATCGCCATGCGGGTGGCGCGGCGGATTGCCGAGCGCGCCTTGCCGGTGACGACGATCTCTTCCCAGGCGGCCGGCGGCACCTGCACGCCGGAGCGGATGATCTCCACTTCGTCGCCGTTGTTGAGCCTCGTCACCAACGGCATGATGCGGCCGTTGATCTTGGCGCCGACCGTGGTGTTGCCGATATTGGTGTGGACGGCATAGGCGAAATCGATCGGGGTCGCTCCGCGCGGCAGCGCGATCAGCTTGCCCTTCGGCGTGAAGCAGAAGACCTGGTCCTGGAACAGTTCGAGCTTGGTATGCTCCAGGAACTCTTCGGGATTGTCGCCTTCGGCAAGCGATTCGATCGTGTGGCGCAGCCAGGAATAGGCGTTGGATTCCTTCGGCAGCAGCTCCCCGCCCCTGCCATCCTTGTAGAGCGCGTGCGCGGCGATGCCGTATTCGGCGATTTCCTGCATCAGCTGGGTGCGGATCTGCAGCTCGATGCGCTGGCGGGACGGGCCGACGATCGTCGTGTGGATGGAGCGGTAGTCGTTCTGCTTCGGGTTCGAGATGTAGTCCTTGAACCGGCCGGGCACGACGCGCCAGCGGGTGTGGACGATGCCGAGCGCCCGATAACACGACGGAATGTCGCCGACGATGATGCGGAAACCGTAAACGTCCGAGAGCTGCTCGAAGGACAGCGACTTCGACTGCATCTTGCGGAACACCGAATAGGGCTTTTTCTGGCGTCCCTTGACGAAGGGCGCGGTCATGCCGTTGGCGATCAAGAGTTCGCGCAGCTCATCCTCGATCTTCTTGATCAGGCCTTCGTTGCGGGCTTCGAGATCCGCAAGCCTCTGGGTGACGGTGTCATGGGCTTCCGGGTTCATGTAACGGAAGGACAGTTCCTCCAGCTCGTCGCGCATGTCCTGCATACCCATGCGGCCGGCAAGCGGCGCATAGATATCCATGGTCTCTTCGGAAATGCGTGCCTTCTGCTCGGCCTTCATATGCTCCAGCGTGCGCATGTTGTGCAGGCGGTCGGCGAGCTTGACGAGGAGGACGCGCACGTCGTCGGAAATGGCGAGCAGCAGCTTGCGCAGGTTTTCCGCCTGCTTGGCCTTCTTGGAAACGAGGTCGAGGCGTTTCAGCTTGGTCAGCCCCTCGACCAGCCGCCCGATATCCTCGCCGAACAGTTCGTCGATCTCGGCGCGGGTGGCCGTCGTGTCCTCGATCGTGTCGTGCAGCAGGGCGACCGCGATGGTCGACTCGTCGAGATGCATGTCGGTGAGGATGGCGGCGACTTCGAGCGGGTGGGAAATATAGGGGTCGCCGCTGGCGCGCTTCTGCTGGCCATGCTTCTGCATGGCATAGACATAGGCCTTGTTGAGCAGAGCTTCGTTGGCTTCGGGCTTGTATTTCTGAACCCGCTCCACGAGCTCGTATTGCCGCATCATCCTGAAAAATGTCCTCGATACCGCTTCAGTGCCTGCGAATGGGCGCTGGACGAAAAGAAAATGGCGCGCCAACCGTGAAGATTGGCGCAGCCATCATAAAACATTCAAGCAGATTAGGGCGAGAGAATGAACGAAAACTTGCTGAGCGAATGTTTCGCTTAGTAATCGTCGCTCTTTTCCGGCGGTACCAGACCTTCGATACCGGCAAGCAGCTCCTCTTCCGACATCTGGTCGAAGGTAACGGTTTCCGGAGCGTCGTCTTCCTCGTCGCGATCCGACGCGACGGTTACGCCGCCGGCGGCGATCAGCGAAGCCGGATCGGGCTCGGGCTCGTCGACTTCGACATGCTTCTGCAGCGAGTGGATGAGGTCTTCCTTGAGGTCGTCCGGCGAAAGCGTCTCGTCGGCGATTTCGCGAAGGGCGACCACAGGATTCTTGTCATTGTCGCGGTCGATGGTGATCGAAGCGCCCTGCGAAATCTGGCGAGCGCGATGGCTCGCAAGCAGGACCAGTTCGAACCGGTTGTCGACTTTGTCAATGCAATCTTCTACTGTGACACGAGCCATTGCCTGTCCTTTGATCAGTGATTTTCGGAATTGATACGCCCGATACAGCCATTGTGCGGCAAATTCAAGTTTTTCCTGATAATTGACTTTTGACAGGTCGCGCCGAGTCTTCTGGGGGCGCCGGCGAAATTCAACCCCAAGCTGCTTGGATTATTGAGAATCGTGCCATAAATGACAGTTATATGAATAGTTCGTAATGTAGTGGATTATTCCGGAGATTTGGTTCAGCCTATATTGACCAGGTCTCCACCTGCAAAGCAGGTTGATAAGAAAAGGGGATGGAGACCATATGTTTGACCCAAGGGAGAAGATTGCTCTCTTCATAGACGGCGCAAATCTTTACGCTGCTTCGAAAAGCCTCGGTTTCGACATCGATTACCGGAAATTGCTGAAGGCCTTTCAGAAGCGCGGCTATCTTCTTCGCGCCTATTACTATACGGCGCTGATCGAAGATCAGGAATATTCTTCGATCCGTCCGCTGATCGACTGGCTCGACTACAACGGGTACAAGGTCGTCACCAAGCCCGCCAAGGAGTTCACCGACTCCATGGGCCGCCGCAAGATCAAGGGCAACATGGACATCGAGCTTGCGATCGATGCCATGGAACAGTCGGAAACCGTCGATCATCTCGTGCTGTTTTCCGGCGACGGCGATTTCACCACCCTCGTCGAAGCGCTGCAGCGAAAGGGCCGCAAGGTTTCCGTGGTTTCGACCATGGCGACCCAGCCGCCGATGATCGCCGACGACCTGCGCCGCCAGGCCGATCACTTCATCGATCTCGTTTCGCTGAAGGCCGAAGTCGGTCGCGACCCCTCCGAGCGCCCGGTCCGTCCGGCGGAACCGGCCGACGCCACCGATCCCTGATCCCTGGTCCGATCGGGGCGACAGCCGCTATATCAAAAGAAGAATAGGCGCCCGTTTTTCGGCGGCGCCTTTTTTCGTTCTGGGCTAGAAAAGATCCATGCTTTTCGAACGCCCTTCCGACGACGCCCTTTATGACGCCCTGGTCGCCCGCGACGCCTCCTATGAAGGCTTTGCCTGGGCGGCAGTGAAGACGACCGGCATTTTCTGCCGCCTCACCTGCGCGGCCCGCAAGCCGAAGCGCGAAAATACAAGTTTCTTCGAAACCGTCGCCGAATGCCTGGAGGCCGGTTTCCGGCCCTGCAGCCGCTGCCGGCCGATGCAGAAACTCGGCGAGGCCGACCCGATGGTGACGCGCCTGCTGACGGCGCTCGACGCCGAACCCTTCCGCCGCTGGAGCGAGGAGGATGTCGTTTCGTTCGGCATCGACCCTTCCACCGCACGGCGCGCCTTCAAGCGGCAGTTCGGCATGAGTTTTCTCGAAATTGCCAGATTGCGGCGGATGGGCAAGGCGGCCGAAACGCTGAAGGAAGGCGCGAGCGTTCTCGATACGCAGCTCGATGCCGGTTACGAATCCGGCAGCGGTTTTCGCAGCGCGGTGACGAAGCTGTTCGGCGCAGCACCCGCCAACCTGCGGGACAAGACCCTGCTCAGGGCCGACTGGATCGAAACCCCGATCGGCCCGATGATGGCGATCGCCGACCAGCATTCCCTGCATCTGCTCGAATTTGCCGAACGCAAGGCGCTGCCGGCGGAAATCAAGAAGCTGCAGACATTCACCGGCAGCGGCATCGTCATGGGCCGGCATCCGCCGATCGATCAGATCGAGGCGGAGCTGAAGGCCTATTTCGCCGGCGAGGACCTTGGTTTCAAAACTCGGCTTGCGGGGCATGGATCGCCCTTCCAGCGGCAGGTATGGCAAGCGCTGCGGGCGATCCCGGCCGGGGTGTCCACCACCTATGGGGCGGTCGCCGCCGGGCTCAACCTCCCCTCCTCCACCCGCGCGGTGGCAGGCGCCAACGGCGCCAACCAGATCGCCATCGTCATCCCCTGCCACCGCCTGATCGGCGCCGACGGCAGCCTGACCGGGTATGGCGGAGGGCTGTGGCGCAAACGCTGGCTGCTGGAACATGAGCGGCGGATGACGGCGAGGAAGACGGGTTGACCGGTCCGGGCTGTGGGGCGTTGGAGGCGTTGTGCCCGCGATACCCCCCTCTGTCCTGCCGGACATCTCCCCCTCGAGGGGGGAGATCAGATGGGCGCCTGCCCACGGTCCCTTCTCTCAAGTCTCATCCTGCGAGGCGAAATTGGGGAACGGTGGTCATGCCACTTGTGATCTCCCCCCTTGAGGGGGAGATGCCCGGCAGGGCAGAGGGGGGTACCCCACCCACCACGCTCGTACAAAATCACGTCGAAGCCGGCGCCGTAAGCTCAAGCCCCGACTGCGATTGCCGCCGCGCCTTCCCGGCCCGAAAAACCGCTTCGACGATCAAGGCCAGCGGCAGGCCGATGAAGAACGGGATGAAGAAATAGATCACCCGGAAGGCGACCAGCGAGCCGATCGAGGCCTGGTCGCCCATGACATGCCGCACCGTCGCCTCCAGCACGCCAAGGCCGCCCGGTGCGTGGGTGATCAGTATCGCGAGGTTGGCGAGCACGAAGGCCGTTGCCGCCTTGAGGTAACTGACATCCGCCGTGGCTGCCATGACCTCGCGCAGGCAGGCGGAGACCAGCGCGAAATTGATCGTGCCGATCACCACCTGGGCGATCGCGATTTTCAACGTCGGCATTTCGAACGTCCAGGCGCGGATCTTCAGTGGCGTGCGCACGAAGGCAGCGAGCGCCAGGTACCCGGCTGTTGCGGCAAGGCAGGCAACGCCGATCCCGACGACCATGCCTTCGCCCAGGCCGAGAACGGCGGCGGCGTCCTTCGGGTTGATGACCAAAACGATGCCAGACAACACCGCCATGCCGATGCCGACGGTGACGCCCGACAGCAGCACGATCTTCGCCACGTCCTCGGTGCTCATGTCCCAATGGGCGTAATAGCGATAACGCAAGGCGCCGCTGCTCAGGCCCGAAAGCCCGACGCTCTGGCCGATCGACAAGGCGATGAACGAGGCAAGACCGATCTTCGGATAGGCGAGATCGTTCTTCACATAACGTACCCCGGCCCAGTCGAAGCCCGACAGGCAGACATAGGAGCCGAAAGCGAAGAGGAGCGCCATCAGAAGGTTGAAGGTCGGGATGGCGCGGACCGATTCGACAATGTCGGAGACCGAGTATTCGCGGAAGGTGTGATAGAGCAGATAGGCGGCGGCACCGAAGCCGATCACCAGCGTGCCGTAAGTGAAGATTTTCTTTCGCGTCATTGTCCCGCTGCCCGCTCGCGCTCTCAAGATTTGACGCAACGGACTGATGCGGATTTTGTTCCTGGGGCGGGGATTTCACAGGCGGTCGATGATGCGCGAAAAGAGCGGATCGTTGCGATTATAGCCGCGCGAGGGACTACGGAAACCGTCCTCGGTCGGCGCGAGCTCGCTGATGCCATCGACGTGGAAGAGCCGCCAACCGACACCGGTGCCGGTCATCTGCCAGGCGCTGAGTGCCAGCTCCCCCTCCCCGACATAGCCCAGAATATGCGGCCGTACCCTGCGCCTTGTGTCCTTGTAGCGGAGCTCGATGATCCGCCGCCGCTCGATCGCATCGATGATGATGTCCGGATAGCTTGTCTTGCGCACGAGAACTCCCTGGTGTCTCCCTTAACGAACGGGAGTTCAGGAAGTTCACCGGCGCGGCGTGGCTAATGGCCGCCGATCCGGCGGCGGCGGTTGGATCAGGCGTGGATCAGTTCGACTTCAAGAGCCGCGACTTCTGGCGGTTCCAGTCGCGTTCCTTCTCCGTCTCGCGCTTGTCGTGCAGCTTCTTGCCCTTGGCGAGCGCCAGTTCGAGCTTGGCGCGGCCCTTTTCGTTGAAATAGATCTTCAGCGGCACCAGCGTCATGCCTTCGCGGTTGATGCCGGCGCGCAGGCGGTTGATCTCGCGCTTCGACAGCAGCAGCTTGCGGCGGCGGCGCGGTTCGTGATTGAAGCGGTTGGCCTGCAGATATTCCGGCAGATGCGAATTGATCAGCCAGATTTCCTCACCCTCATCGGATGCATAGGATTCGGCGATATTCGCCTTGCCGTCGCGCAACGACTTGACTTCGGTCCCCGTCAATACGAGGCCGGCCTCATAGGTATCGATGATCTCGTAGTTGAAGCGGGCCTTGCGGTTTTCCGCCACAACCTTGTTGACCGTGCGCTGGCTGCCTTTGGGGGCCATGGGACTGACTTCCGTTCCGCCCTTCTTCTTCTGAAAGCAAATCCCCGCCCATGGGCAATGAGCGGGGTTCTTTGTCTATGTAATGCGGCAGGAGCCGAAAGTGAAGCGGTGGGCGCGGAGCGCTCTCAGTTCAGCAGCCCCGCATGGCGCAGCGCCGCGTCGATCGCAGCTTCCGTTGCCGGTTCCAGCGTCGAAACCAGCGGCGAGCGGACCGTGCGGTTCATGCCGCGGATCCTGCTCAGGCCATATTTGGCGCCACAGAGGCCGGGTTCCATGAAGATCGCCTTGTGCAGCGGCATCAGCCGGTCCTGGTATTCGAGCGCCTTGGCATAATCGCCGGCAAGCGTCGCCGCCTGGAATTCCGCGCAGAGGCGCGGCGCGACATTGGCCGTTACCGAAATGCAGCCGACGCCGCCATGGGCGTTGAAGCCGAGCGCCGTCGCATCTTCGCCCGAGAGCTGGATGAAATCCTTGCCGCAGGTGATGCGCTGTTCCGAGACGCGTTCGATCTTGCCGGTCGCATCCTTGACGCCGACAATGTTCCGGTGCGCCTTGACGAGCGCGCCCATCGTTTCCGGCGACATGTCGATCACCGAACGCGGCGGGATATTGTAGATGATGATCGGCAGCTTCGTCGCCTGCGCGATCGCCGAGAAATGGGCGATCAGGCCCTTCTGGGTCGGCTTGTTGTAATAGGGCGTGACGACCAGGACCGCATCGGCGCCTGCCTTTTCCGCATGCACGGCAAGCTCGACGGCTTCGCGCGTATTGTTGGAGCCGGCGCCGGCAATGACGGGAACCCGCTTTTTGGCCACTTCGATACACAGTTCCACGACGCGCTTGTGCTCGTCATGGCTCAGCGTCGGCGATTCACCGGTGGTGCCGACCGGCACCAGGCCGCTGCTGCCTTCGCCGATCTGCCAATCCACGTGTGCGGCGAAAGCCTGCTCATCGACCGCACCATCGGTGGTGAACGGTGTGACGAGGGCGGGCATCGATCCCTTGAACATGCAAAACTCCCAATCGGCAGCGTTCATTCTGCTGCCGCAATCCGCGATTATGAGAGGCCCAGGACGTTTGGACGGGCCGCGGCGCAGCCGATCTTTTCCCGAAAGCCTTCAGGTCGCGCACCATAAAGCGGCGGGAAAGCGACGACAAGCGCAAGTGCCAGGGATTTCATATGGAATCTCATATAAGAAACCGCGCATTTTCATAAACGTGGTAAGCTTTCGTTAATCTGCCCGGCGGCTAATAAGGGGACGATCTATTTTCGCGAGTTACCGGATGTACAGGCCTGTTCTGATCCTCGCAGCACTGGGGCTCGGCGCTGCGAGCATGCATGCATTTGCCGCGTCGCTTCCCGAAAGCATGGCTCCCCTTCCCTATGTGAAGCCCGAAAATCCGGTCGCGATCACCATGCCCGCCGCCATGCCGGCACCCGCCGCAATTCCTGTGCCCGATGTGACCGGCACGATCCCGAGAACCGGGCCGCTGGTGGTCGCACCCGAGCTGAAGGCCGGGCTCGACGCGCTTGCCGACAACGACATCGCCGCCGCCCTTGCCGTCCGCAACAGCCTGGCCGAAGGCTCGCTCGACCGGCATATCCTCACCTGGGCAATCGCCACATCCGGGGCACCGGGCGTGCCGTCTGGCGAGATCGCCGCGGCCCAGACGGAGCTCAAGGGCTGGCCGGGCCTCAGGGGCCTGCGCGCCAATTCCGAGCGGGCGCTCTACCGGGAAAACCCGCCGGCCACGACGGTGCTTGCCGCCTTCGGCGCGACCCGGCCGGAAACCATCGAAGGCACGCTCATCCTCGCCCGCGCGCTCGTCGCCTCGGCAAGGCCGGCCGAGGCCATCCGTCCGCTGCGGCAGATCTGGATCACCGAGCTGCTCGACAAGCCGACAGAAGACAAGATCCTCGCCGAATTCTCAGGCCTGCTTTCCGCCGCCGACCACAAGGCGCGGATGGATTTCCTGATGTACAAGGGACGTGCGGCGCAAGCCAAGCGCTTCGGCGATCTCGGCAAGGCGCAATCGCTCTACAAGGCCTGGAGCGCCGTCATCAGCAATGCCAGGAATGCCGAGGCGCTGCTTGCCGGTGTCGATGCGGCACTCAAGGACGACGCGGGTTATCTTTTTGCGCGCGTCGAATATTTGCGCCGGCAGGACAAATACCGGGACGCGGCCGAGCTGCTGGAAAAGGCGCCGCGCGAGGCGGCAAAACTGGTCAACACCACGGAATGGTGGAACGAGCGGCGGATCGTGGCGCGCGGCCTTGCCGACCAGGGCGAGTTCAAGCTCGCCTACCGGACGGCGGCCGATTATATCGCCGCCTCCTCCACCGATATCGTCGATGCGGAATTCCATGCCGGCTGGTATGCGCTGCAGGCCCTGCACGAGCCGGCGACAGCCGAAAAACATTTCCGCAAGATCCTCGAGACCTCGAACAAGCCGCTTTCCGCATCGCGCGCCCTCTACTGGCTCGGCCGCGCCGCCGAGGACGGCGGTCCGGGCAACGCCAAGGATTTCTTCGCCAAGGCGGCGCATTTCTCAAGCACGTTTTACGGCCAGCTTGCCGCCGCGCGCCTGGACCTCAAGACGCTGGACGTTGCCTATCCGAACCCGAGCGGGCCCGACCGGCAGAATTTCGAAAGCCGCGAAGCGGTGCGGGCGATCGCGCGACTGGAAGACGCCGGCCACGGCAAACGCGCCGCCGCGCTCTATCGCGCGCTGGCGGAGGAAATGACCAGCCCCGGGGAACTCGCGATCCTCGCGGCAAGGGCGGAATCGGAAGACAACCACGCCCTGTCGCTGCAGATCGGCAAGACCGCCTTCGGCCGCGGCATCGATGTGGCCGCGCTTGCCTTCCCGATCGGCGTCATCCCGGCAGGCGCCGACATCGCCGGCTCCGGCAAGGCGCTCGCCTACGCGATCGCCCGCCAGGAAAGCGCCTTTAACCCGGGCGCCGTTTCACCCGCCAACGCCCGCGGCCTGTTGCAGATCCTGCCGGGCACGGCACAGGGCGTCGCCAAGCGCCACGGTCTCACCTACGCGGCAGCAAAGCTGACAACGGATGCGGGCTACAACGCCACGCTCGGCGCGCATTATCTCGGCGAGCAGATCGACACGTTCGGCGGCTCCTACATCCTCACCTTCATCGCCTACAATGCCGGCCCGAAACGCGTGCCCGAATGGATCACCCGCTACGGCGACCCGCGCGGCAAATCCCTCGACGAAGTCGTCGACTGGATCGAGCGCATCCCCTTCCCCGAAACCCGCAATTACGTGCAGCGGGTGATGGAGAATTATCAAGTCTACAAGGTGAGGCTTGGACAGAAGGCGGATATCGAGACGGATTTGCGGTTCGGACGGCGGTAGGTGCCGCTGCGGATTGAGCGGATCCGGCCTTCTCTTATTCTGCTTGGGCAATAGGGCGACTGAGTGTTCGCTGCCGATGTAAGTATCCGCATCGCGTGCCCTCCTTCCCGATATTTGACTGAGCACTGATTGCTGCTCTCGACTTCTGCGAAGGCCAGCTTCAGTTCGAACCGCCATGCCACCGCAACCGACATCGTCCCAAAGCAAAAAGCCCGGCACAAGGCCGGGCTTCTGAACTTGATCCGATCAGGTCGGATTAGAAGTCGCGCTGGAAGCGGACAATACCACGAACGTCGTCGTCGCCGTCTTCGACCTTGACGTAGTCGACTGCAACCTTGGCTGCGAAGCCTTCGACGATCTGGTAGTTGACGGTTACGCCAGCGCCCCAGAGGTCGGCACCGGTGAACTCGTTGTCAGCGGTAAGTTCCGTGTTCCAGATGTACTGGGCTTCCGGAATGATTTCGAGCTTGTCGGTTGCCTTGAAGGAATAGGCAACAGCGACGCTTGCTTCACCAGCGCCGGTGTCGAGCACGCCGTAGTAGGCGTTTTCACCCGAAGACCAGACACCAGAAAGGTAGAACGTACCCGGACCAACGGCAACGGAGCCGATCGCACGGATTGCGCCTTCTTCGGCGCTGAAGTCATAAGAACCGAGCAGTTCGAGCTTTGCCGGGCCGATAGCAGCCTGGACAACAGCTTCGATACCAACATTCTGACCGCCGACGCCACGAGCGCGCGACAGTTCATCGACCTGGATGCCGGCCGTGAAAGCAGAACCGGTATAGGTGTAGGAGATCGACTGCAGACGGTTCGAACCGAGGTTGTCGAGTTCGCCCGGAAGATCGTTAGCATCCCACCAGTTCAGCCAACGGCCGACGCGGAAACCGCCGAGCTGGATATAGGCTTCGTTGATGTAAGCGTCGTTGACACCGCCGCTGCCGGCAGTGATGTTCGAGCCATAACCGACATCCTGGTTGGCTTCGAAACGAACCGAAGCAACGGACGTCAGCGTACCAAGTTCCGTGTCGCTCTTGGCCGTGAAGTCGAGCTGAGCGCGGCTGTACGAATCCCAGTCACCGCCGTTAAGAGCGTTCGTGCTGTCGCCGAAACCAACTTCGAAACGGACGTAACCACCGACCTTGAGGCAGGTTTCGGTGCCGGGGATGTAGAAGTAACCAGTGCCGAACGCGTCGCAAACGCGGACGTATTCCATGGGCTCCGGCTCAGCAGCGACGATGGCGTCGGCGGCCTGAGCGCCGGAAACTGCCGCGAGAGCCGCTGCAGAACCGAGAAGAAGGCTCTTGATGTTCATTGTTTTGACCTCCAGTCAATTTCTCTGAATGCTAGTTCATGCCCGATCTAAAATTGATCAAACACGTAAAGGCCGCATGCGCAGCCCAATCCCCCGGCGTCATCCCCTTATGGAAGCCCGTTCAGGCCCACCACTTATTGAGAACTCCCCCGGCAAACCGGGGGAGTTCCTTTATTATTAGAACGTGCGGTCGAGGCGGACGAAACCGTCCCAGAACTCGTCAGCAGCGGTCTGCACCTTGTTGTAGTTACCGGTGATCTTGGCGGTGAAGCCCGGAACGATCGTGTAGTCTACGGTTACACCAACGCGGTAAGCTTCGTCGCTGCCGTAATCGCCAACACCGTCATTTGCGTTCCAGATATAGGTACCGCCGGGAGTGATGGTCAGCTTGTCGCTAACCTTGAAGGCGTAGGAAGCAGCCAGAGCCCATTCACCACGGTTGTAGTAGGCGTTATCGAAGAAGCCGTGACCGCCGAGACCGCTCGACCAGACAGCGAGAGCCTGGAAGGTGCCCGGACCAACCGGAGCCGAGACGAGAGCGCGAACAGCGCCTTCTTCAGCACCAGCGTCGTAGCTGCCGAGAAGGTCGAAAGCAACAGAACCAAACTTGGCCGTTACGATACCTTCGATACCGACGTTCTGACCGCCAACACCAGCAGCGCGCGACAGTTCATCAACCTGGATACCAGCGCTGAAGGCAGAACCGGTGTAGGTGTAGCTAACTGCCTGCATGCGGGTCGTAACAGAGCCAGCATTCCAGTCAGACTCACCGTTGATGCCCTTATCCCACCAAGTCAGATAACGACCGAGCTTCAAGCCGCCGAGCTGGATGTAGGCTTCGTTAATGTAGGCGTCGTTGATGCCGCTGCCACCACCGTTGGTGATGTTCGAAGCGTAGCTGTTGTCCTGGTTGGCTTCGAAACGAACGGAAGCAACCGAGGTCAGCGTGCCGAGTTCAGTGTCGCTCTTAGCGGTGAGGTTCAGCTCAACGCGGGAGAAGGTGTCCCAATCGTAGTCGTTGAAGCCGTTAGCGTCCTGGCCGAAGTCGACCTGGAAGCGAACGACGCCACCGATCTTGAGGCAGGTTTCAGTGCCCGGGATGTAGAAATAGCCGGTGCCGAAAGCGTCGCAAACGCGAACGTATTCCATGGGCTCCGGTTCAGCAGCTACGATGGCGTCAGCTGCCTGAGCGCCGGAGACTGCTGCGAGGGCAGCAGCGGAGCCGAGAAGAAGGCTCTTGATGTTCATTTTTGACCTCCAGTCAAAGTTTCGTATGGGTCTGGGTTCTTTTTGCTGAAGGACAGCGTTCCCTGCCCCATCCCCGTCGATTGCCAGAAGAAGGACGATCCACCGCCTCGCTTCTGGATTTGAAAATACAAGACGAGAGTGACCATGCAATCTGGAACTTCAACCGGACGCCATTCCGGTACCCGCTTCCCAGAAGTCTGTTGCCGAAAGGACACAAAGCGAGGGAGCGCATTAGGTTGTATTTTACGCTTTGTTAAGAAAGAGCTTATCCCGCAGTCACTTAGCGCCGCGACGACAGGTCTGAAGGACTCATGGCACCGCCCGGGATTCGCCAGTGAATCCTTGGCACCTGCAAGGCCGTATATGGGAGATCGTAGGGCAGGATTGGCGGCCGTTCCGGGCCTGAAGTGGCGGAGAGGAAGGGATTCGAACCCTCGATACGCTTTTGACGTATACTCCCTTAGCAGGGGAGCGCCTTCGACCACTCGGCCACCTCTCCGGTCGGGCCTGATTATTGGGAAACGATATCGATGGCAAGGTCTTTTATGGAAATGTCATGCGATTCCACCGTCAAAGACACACGAATCGCAACACGTGATTCCATTTCTGCCACCTGCCTGATTCTCAATATCCCGAACGCGGCTTGCCGACGCCCGTGCCGCGGCCGTAGCGGCCGGCCAGAGACCTGAGCGCACCGGAAAACTCGGTGACGTCGGCACCGACGGCGACAAAGCTCGCGCCGAGATCGAGATAATGGCGGTTCAAGGATTCGCTGAAGGTAAGGATGCCGGCCGCCTTGCCCGACTTCAGGATCGTGCCGATCGCCTTGTCGATCACCTCCTGAACCTCCGGGGCCTCCATGCGCCCGAGATAGCCCATGTCGGCGGAAAGGTCGGCCGGGCCGATGAAGACGCCGTCGATGCCATCCACGGCCGCAATGTTCTCCAGGTCGCGAATCGAGGCCATGGTTTCGGCCTGGACGATCAGGCATATCTCGTCGGCGGCGGTCTCGGCATAGTCGGGGATGGCGTTGAAGGCGGATGCACGGGCGACGGCCGCCCCGACTCCGCGCACGCCGCGCGGGGGGTAACGCACGGCGCGAACCAGTTCCTTCGCCTGCTCGGCCGAATCGACCATCGGCACCAGCAGCGTGCGGGCGCCGATATCGAGCAGCTGCTTGATGACCCAGGTCTCGCCGATCGGCGGCCGGACGACCACTTCCGAAGGCGAGGTGGACAGCGCCTGCAATTGCGCCATGATGCTGCGCAGGTCGTTCGGTCCGTGCTCGCCGTCGATCACCAGCCAGTCGAAACCGGTATTGCCGGCGATCTCGGCGGTCAGCGCCTCGCCCATGTTCAGCCAGAGGCCGATCTGCGGCTGGCGGGCCTTCAGCGCCGCCTTGAAGTGATTCTTAGGAGCCGGCATGGGCGTTTTCCTTCAGGAGAGCAGCTGTTTCAGGTCGGCGGCGGGATCGGCAAGGATGGTGCGGTCAGGCTCGATGCCGCTATCGAGCAGCTTCTTGCCGCTCACATAGGCCTTGGCGTCATTGATCGCATCGACGGCAATGAAGCGTCCCTCGCGAAAATACCAGATCGAGAGGCTGCCCTCACGGGCGCCCTTGCGCGTCAGGGTCTCGTCGTAACCAAGGTTGAAGCCGGCGATCTGCAGCTTCACGTCGTACTGGTCGGACCAGAACCAGGGCTTTGCGTCATAGGGCGCAGTGCCGCCGGCAAGTACTGCGGCGGCAGCCTCCGCCTGGTCGACAGCGTTCTGTACCGATTCGAGACGGATGCGGTTGCCCCTCCAGGGCAGCATGGCGCAATCGCCCATGGCGAAGATCGAGGGGTCGGAGGTGCGGGCGAATTCATCGACGATGACGCCATTGCCGACTTCGAGGCCGCATTGCTGCGCGAGTTCGTCGTTCGGTTTGACGCCGATGCCGACGATGACGAAATCGACCTCGATCGTGCTGCCATCGGAAAGTTCGGCGGCGCGCACCCGGCCGTTCTCGCCGACCAATTTATGCAGGCCGGTCTTTTCGCGGATGACCACGCCATGGCTGTCGTGGATGGCGCGCATCACGTCGGCGGTTTCCTTTGCGGCAACGCGCTGAAGGATTCGATCCGCCATTTCGATCAGCGTCACTTCGAGACCGAGATGGCGGGCGACGGCGGCCGCCTCAAGACCGATATAACCGCCGCCGATGATAAGCAGCCGGCGGCCCGGTTTCATCTCGCCGGCGAGCAGGTCTGCATCACGCTTGTCGCGCACGGTGAAGACGCCGTCGAGATCGCCGCCGACGCTTGCCGGCAGCGTGCGCGGCGTCGAGCCGGTGGCGAGCGCCAGGGTGTCGTATTCGAGGACCGCCCCGTCCTGCATGCGGACGGTCTTTGCCTTCCGGTCGATCTCCTCGACATAGGTGGAGAGGAGAAGCTCGACCTCATGTTCGGCAAACCAGCTTTCGGGCCGGAAGGTCAGCCGCTCGAAGTCCATCTCGCCGAGCAGATATTTCTTGGAGAGCGGCGGGCGCTGGTAAGGGATCACATCCTCCGAACCGATGATCGTAATCGGCCGCGCATCCTTCAGGGCCCGCAGTTTCGCAGCGAGCGCAAAACCCGCCTGTCCGCCGCCGATGATAACCAACCTGCCCGTCACGTTTCACTCCCCTTGACCGATCATGGTTTCCATTGGGATAGCACCATTGATCCGGTCGAAAGGGGTATCCCCGCGACACGGGTCCGTCAACAACGCGACATCCCCGATTACACGCTTTGAGTTCGCAGCTGTTCCATACGGAAAGGAAAAGGCGCCTCGCCAGCAATCAAATGCCGGATTTTTCGGCGATATTCCGCCTTTCCGTCGCATTTTACCTTTCCGTTTCAGAATGTGTCAGCGGAGGAGGAATATAGTCACATCCAGGAGCGAAACAGGAGGGTGTCATGCCCTTGAACATGGACCAGGACCCAAGAACAAACGGCTCGCGCGACCAGGCTTTCGAGAAGTTTCCGATCGATCGTCCCGGCAAGATCATCTTCGTCGGACATCACCTCAGCACCAAGACGAGTTTCCGCTGCCTGATCCGCAGCATTTCGCTCTACGGCGCTGAACTCGAGGTCAGCCCGAACCTGCCGGTGCCCAACAATTTCTTCCTCGAGATTCTCGGCATCCATGACGATATCGGCTGCACGCTGATCCGCCGCGAGGAGGAAAGGGTCACCGTCGGTTTCAACATGCTGATCGATGCGGAATTCCTGCATCACGTGATCCGGCTGAGCTTCGAGACCAGCCACTGACCGGCAGATCGCGTCGCCGCCGGCGGGCCTTCTTCGCCCGCCACCGGTCACGACCGCCCGCCAGCCACGACAGAAGCGGCACGATCCACAGCAGCCCGCGCCATTCGGCGCCCTCCAGAGGATCGGCAAGGGGATCGGCCATCGGATCCCGCCGCCCGTTCCCGCAGCGCTCCTGCCCGTTCATCCGCTGCCGAAGGTTCACCCGGTTGAGAAACATGGCGGTCACTCCATCTACGATGCGATGCCATGGAGCTAGAGGTTTGCCGCGCAGGCTTGTAGATGCGCCGGCGAAAGCCGCTTTTCATCCATGAACGATGGATAGATCACCGGTGGATCCATAAGGTGCACGAGATGACGGATGCGGCCTGGGACGATCTGAAACTCTTTCTGCATGTGGCGAGCGAAGGCCGCCTGAGCGCTGCGGCCGCCCGCACCAAACTCAGCGCGCCGACGATCGGCCGGCGGATGCTGGCGCTCGAACGGACGACCGGCCGGACCCTTTTCGTGCGCAGCCAGCAAGGTTACCGGCTGGCACCGGACGGCGAGACGCTGCTTGAGCATGTCCGCGCCATGCAGAAGACCGCCGACGGCATCGCCGACTGGAAGACGCAGGCCTTCGCCATGCCGATCGTTTCGATCGGCGCCGATGCCTGGCTTGCCGGTTTCGTCGGTGAGCATACGTCCGAGATCAGGAGCAGGGACGACCGGTTCCGGCTCTGCTGCAAGTCGCTGCAAAAGGGCGTGGATTTCACCTACCGTGAGGCGGATGTCGGGATCGTCTCCCGCAGGCCGGAATCCGGCAATGTGGCGGCGCGCCGGTCGGTCGCTGTCGCACACTCTATATATAGGGCAATTGATCTTGCCGAAGACGGGACCATGCCCTGGGTTTCGGTCGGCACCGAGAGCTCCCATTTGCCGGCCGAAAAATGGGTGTTCCAGCATCACGAGGCGCAAATCCGCACCTGGACCAATTCGCCGGAGATCCTGCCGAGGCTGATCGCGGCCGGCAACGGGCGTGGCGTGCTGCCCTGCTTCATCGGCGATAAATTCCCGGGCCTGGCCCGTGAGGGCGGGATCATCCCGGAACTCACCCACACGATGTGGATCGTCGCCAACGACGACGACCGGCATCGGCCCGAAGTGCGCCAGGTGATCGAAAGGCTCGATGCGCTTTTCAAAGGGCAGGAGAAAAGATTTAGCGGCGACAGGGCGCAATCGGCCTCAAGCAGGCTTGCGTACCGGTGAATCGATCCTATTGTGTGCCGGTTTTAGAGAACCGGAATAAAATCCATGCCTGTATTCTCGCGCTTCACGCCGCTGATCAGCGCCCTTCCCGCCAGCGTCCCCTTTGTCGGCCCCGAGGCTATCGAGCGCAATCGCGGCCTGCTGGTGAAAGCCCGCATCGGCGCCAATGAAAACGGCTTCGGCCCGGCGCCCTCCGTCATAGAGGCAATCGGTGCTGCGGCAGCAGGCACGTGGAAATATGCGGATCCGGAAAATTTCGAGCTCAAGCAGGCGCTTGCCGCGCATCTGGGCTGTCAGGCCGAGAATATTGCAATCGGCGAAGGCATAGACAGCCTGCTCGGGATGATCGTCCGGATGGTGATCGAGCCGGGCATGCCGGTCGTCACCTCGTTCGGCGCCTATCCGACCTTCAACTTTCATGTGGCAGGCCATGGCGGCCGGCTGGTGACGGTGCCTTACGTCGACGACCGCGAAAACCTCGACGGGCTGCTGGAAGCCGTCCGCCGGGAAAACGCGCCGCTCGTCTATTTCGCCAATCCCGACAATCCGATGGGAAGCTGGTGGGATGCGGACAGCATCGTCACCTTTGCCAAGGCGCTGCCGGAAACCTGCCTGATGATTCTCGACGAAGCCTATTGCGAAACCGGACCGGCCGGCGCGACGCCCGATATCGCCGCCCTGATCGACCGGCCGAACATCATCCGCACCCGCACCTTCTCGAAGGCTTACGGCATGGCGGGCTCGCGGGTGGGTTATGCGATCTCGACGCCCGGTACGGCCGAGGCCTTCGACAAGATCCGCAACCATTTCGGCATGAACCGGATCGGCGTCGCCGCAGCGCTCGCGGCGCTGAAAGACCAAGCCTATCTCGGCCAGGTGATCGGGCAGATCAAGACCTCGCGGGAGCGGATCGCCGCGATCGCGACGGCCAACGGGCTGACGCCGCTGGCCTCCGCCACCAATTTCGTGGCGATCGATTGCGGCCGCGACGGCGCCCATGCGCGTTCGATCGTCGATGGGCTGATGGAGCATGGGGTTTTCATCCGCATGCCGGGCGTGGCGCCGCTCAACCGCTGCATTCGCGTCAGCACGGGGCCGGAATCGGATATGGCGCTCCTCGAAGAAGCGCTGCCCAAGGTGCTGATGGCTCTGTGAAGCCCCAAAGAAAATGACCGCGCCGGCCTTGTTCCTGCCGGTCGCGGTCTCAATGTCAGGCGTCGGCCCCCGTCCGGATCCGACCACCTTGTCTCCCGATCCCCTTGGGTGATGTCTTTTGGATTGTTCTCCTGCCGGCCCTCTTGCGGGACCGGTCAATTCATCGACCACGGCGCTCGTTCGAGAGCTCAGTGCATGGTCATCCATTCGCGAGCGGCGCGCAGTGCTGCGGCCAGCTGCATCTTGCTCATCGTCTGGGCAAGGTCGGCGCGCAGTTCGGCGGCGCGGTCGGAGCCCTTGATCGCAGCGATGTTGAGCCATTTGTGAGCGGAAACGAGATCGATGTCGCAACCACGGCCGGTCGCATACATCAGACCCATTTCGCAGAAAGTGTCGGCGCGGGTTTCGCCACCCATGGTGGCCATTCCGGAATTGTTCATTTCAAAGCGTGCCATCGGTTTGATCCCTGTTAAAGCCTGTTGTTCGTCGTCTGCCCTGTTTTTGCCCTTTCGGGCTCCGTCCGGATCACCGTCTTCAAGCGGCTGTTTCGATCCTTCCGGCCGGCGGTTTTTCCCGCTCGTTTGATGACTTCACTATGGGCCAAACCTTCCAAAAGACGCCTAAAAAGCATGATTAATTCAACGAAAACAAAGTTCAAACGCTTGGTAAACTTGAGTTTTTGTTAAACATGGGATGCCTTGCATTTTAAGGAATTTGCAGAGATTTTTACGGAAAATTCAGAAAACGATTTAAACCGACTGCTAACCACGAATCCGGGTCGCATCGATGGACCTGTGGAAAACGCGGCTTTTCCCGCCGCCGAAATTCCCGCCCCTTTCGCGGCGATCCGATATTTACCTTTACGTGTGGGTAAGATAAATTTCGAATGAGTTCGCGCAGAGGGGTGCGAATTGGAGGAAACCGCGCCGCCAGCGCTTCAGAAGGCGTGGCGGCGGAAGCGAAGGAGGAAAAATCATGATGCGCAGACTGATATTGGCTGCCGCGCTGACGCTTACAGCAGCCGGAGCCCATGCCGCCGAACCCATCGAAGGCAATTGGAAGACCGCCAGCGGCGAAACCGCCGCGATCGGCAAATGCGGTACCGCCTACTGCGTGACGTTGAAGACCGGAAAACATTCCGGCAAGCAGATCGGCAAGCTCTCCGGCAAGGACGGCGAATATAGCGGCGAGATCACCGATCCGGCAGACGACAAGACCTATAGCGGCTCCGGTTCGGTCAGTGGCAACTCGCTCAAGATGAAGGGCTGCGTGCTGGCCATCCTTTGCAAGTCGCAGACCTGGACGCGCCTCTAGGTCGATTCGTCGGATACCCCATATTTAAGAAGCGCAGAAATGGTCGCGCCGGCAACGGCACGGCCATTTTTCGTTGCGGAGCATCAAGGGCCGCCTGATTTTTTTGCTGCGTCGCACCAAGAAAAGGCAATTTGATCACGGAAACGGCATTGAGTTTGACCGCGAAATTTCGCGGAATTCTTCATGTCACAGTTTTGTGAAAAGCTTGCATACCCCTTGCACCTGATTTTTGCCGTAAAAAAGCCATAAGAAAGCCACGATCCGCAAAAATCCACACGCGGATGGTGCAAATTCTGTACACTCCGCATAAGCATTTGTTTTAATTAGATTTATATCTTACAAAACCGTAACTTAATCGGTTTATTTATGGCATTTCCAAAAAAATTAGCATGCTCAGCACTTTTTGCGTGCATTTCTGAGCCGCGATTTTGGTCGTCAACGTTTCGTTGACAGTAGTCGTCGAAATGGGGGGCTTTCGGATCGAACCGATCGGTCCGATATGAACATCGCAAACACAAATTCACTTCGGTTCGAACCCAAGACCGAACCGATCATAACCCGAGGATAAAGACAATGACCAAGATCACTTCCGCAATCGCCGCTGCCCTCATCGCTTCGGCTTCCTTCGCTTCCGTCGCTCTTGCTGAAGGCGACTATTACGAAGGCGCTTCCAAGGCTTCCGCAACTGTCGACCATGTTCAGACCGGCAGCATTGCTCAAGATCAACAGCACCAGGTCCCGGCTGAGATTGGCCGTGGCGACTACTACGAAGGCGCAGTTCGTCCGAACTAAACGCAGCTCATTCAAGACACCGAAACAATCTCCGCAGGCCAGGTCGCAAACTTAAAGCCGCGGAACACTCTGAAGGAACTACCACAATGACCAGGATCACTTCCGCTATCGCCGCAGCTCTCATCGCTTCGGCTTCTTTCGCCACCGCCGCTCTTGCTGAAGGCAACTATTACGAAGGCGCCACCCCGCCATCGGCTGGTCAGCAGGTTCCGGCAACGCATCAGAAGGCCCAGGGCTCGGCCAGCTACGGCTACACGGGCTCGATCTCCAACGCCCAGGGTTCGAACCACTCCTTCGACGGCACGGTTACCCTGAACCGCGGCGATTACTACGAAGGTGCAGTTCGTCCGAACTAACCGCAGCTCATTCAACACACCGAAACAACGATCCGCAGGCCAGGTCGCAAACTAAGCGCCGCGGACAACTCTGAAGGGACTACCACAATGACCAAGATCACTTCCGCTATCGCCGCTGCCCTCATCGCTTCGGCTTCCTTCGCTTCCGTCGCTCTTGCTGAAGGCGACTATTACGAAGGCGCTTCCAAGGCTTCTGCTACCGTCGATCATGTTCAGACCGGCAGCATCGCCAAGAACCAGGACGCCAGCCAGGTTCCGGCTGCGCTCGGCCGTGGCGACTACTACGACGGCGCAAACCGCCCGAACTAACCGCAGTTCATCAAAACACCGAAACAATTTCCGCAGGCCAGGTCGCAAACTTAAAGCCGCGGAACACTCTGAAAGGACTACCACAATGACCAGGATCACTTCCGCTATCGCCGCAGCCCTTATCGCTTCGGCTTCCTTCGCCTCCGTCGCTCTTGCCGAAGAAGGCGACTACTACGAAGGCGTACAGCCCACCGAGCAGGCACAGGCCGTCCATGGCGCCCGCGCAGACAGCTTCGGCTATACCGGTTCGATCGCCCGCGCCAAGGCTTCCACTTCCTCGAACCAGTCGTTCGACGGCACGGTCACCCTGAACCGCGGCGACTACTACGAAGGCGCAGTTCGCCCGAACTAATCGAAGTTCGCCCGAGCTGCTCCGCAACTCATCCAAGACAACCCACATCCGCCGGCCAGGTCGCAAACTTTGAAACCGCGGATCACTCTGAAAGGAATAGGACAATGTCCAAGATCACTTCGACGATCGCTGCTACGCTGATCGCTTCCGCCTCCTTCGCCACGGCCGCTCTTGCAAGCGGCGGCACCTATTACGAAGGCGCCGTCGAACCTGCTCCCAGCCAGCCGGTTGCCTCCAGCCATCAGGCTGCCGCTCCGAAGGTCCGCCATCCGGGCGTCAGCTACGGCTACACGGGCTCGGTCTCCAACGCCCAGGGTTCCAGCCACTCTTACGACGGCACCGTCACCCTGAACCGCGGCGACTACTACGAAGGTGCAGTTCGTCCGAACTAACCTCAATCGAAGATAACCGAATATCGCCCGCAGGCCAGGTCGCAAACCATGACGCCGCGGGAACTCTGAAAGGAATAAGACAATGACCAGGATTACTTCCGCAATCGCCGCAGCGCTTATCGCTTCGGTTTCGTTCGCCGGCGCAGCACTTGCCGAAGGCGACTATTATCAGGGCGTCCAGAAGACGAGCCCTGCCGCCACTTCCATCGACCGCACGAATACCGGCAGCATCCGCCTCGATCGCCAAGACGGCCAGCTTCCGTTCAACAATGGCGGTGGCCGCGACAACCGCGCTTCCGATCTGAACAGCGGCGACTACTACAGCGGCGCAAACCGCCCGAACTAATTCTTGAGTTCGCTCGCGATCGATAGTCGCACAGAGGCGTGAGCCCCGTGCGGGATCGGACAGACTGAAAACATGTTTGGAAAAATGAAATACCAGCCGCTTGCGCGGCTGGTATTCGCAGTTCATTCAAGACACCGATTGGAAAGACGGGTCGCAATCGTCTTTCCGGTGCGTGATGGCCAGACTCTGAAACCAGCCATCGAGTTCAAGATTAAGTGAAGCTTTTCCACGAATCAATCACGATGACGCTCTTCCCCGTGAGATTCGTTATTTTCCACCCCAGGTGGCGCCCCCTTTCTTCACGAATCCCGCCGTTTCTCGACCCCGAAACCGGAGTTGCGGCACTGTCCTTTCATTTTTGCTGGAACGATCCGTCCTGCGGGGGATTTGTACCTTCGACGGAGCGAGGCTAGATCGCTCCGCACCCAAGAGAACATTGGAAAGGACAGGAAAATGAAGACCTATCTGACTTCCGGTATTGCCGCTCTTATCGTTTCGGCAGGTTTCGCCGGTGCCGCCATGGCACAGAACGCCGTTTATCCGGATCCGGATGGCCTGCCGCAGTCCCCGCCGACCATCCAGCAGGATCGCGGCTATGATCGCGGCCCGGCCGTTGACACGATGCCGACCGGCAGCATTTATCCAAGCATCCGCGGTGCGAGCGGCAACGCCGATCTTGATGGCGCGCAGGACGAAGGCGACTATTACGACGGAACGATGCGTCCGCATAACTAGCAGTTGCTTCAAGATACCGCGTCCCGCGCGGTCGCGCCAATTCGCGGGATGATCTCTTCACCAACAGATCCATGAGAAGCCGGCCCTATCGGGCCGGCTTTTTCGACGGCTGGTTCGTCCTTTATCGATCGCAGCCCGGGCGTGCCATTTCGCAGACGCCGCTGCGATCCTCCCTCTCCCGCCGGCGTTAATCACCCTGAACCGTTGATGAACCCGACCCTCAGCACGCATTCAGGCCCTCGCCTTTATTCTGCCGTCATTGGCTTTGGGGAGAGAAACATGACCGTCCTTGCACGCCGCCTGACAATCGTAACGCTGATCATGACCATTTTTGCCTTCGTCTTCAGCGCGCTCGCGTCCGCTCCGGCGCGCAACGATCTGCGGGTGCATCTGGGCACCGCGGCCCCCTGCTATCATCCCGCCTCGCTCGACTGCGTTGCGGCACTTTGAAAAGTTCATGTGGTCAACCGGCAGGAAGGTTCCAGCGTCGTTTGATTGTTATTGAGTTCTCTCTATAATAGCGCATGAACACACGAATCTTTTCCCTGACCCCGCTTTCCTTCATCAGCCCGAGCCCTTTCGAGCCGCGTGTCTTCGACAATCCGGCCGAGGCGGTCGATGGCCTGACAGAGCTCTATGAGCGCAACACGCGATTTCTGATCGATGCGTTCGGAGCGCTGGCCGACGGCGCTGCCGTAACCGGCCGTTACCGCGCCTGCTATCCCCAGGTCAGCATCGAGACGACCTCGTTCGGCCATGCGGATTCGCGTCTCTCCTACGGCCACGTGTCGTCGCCCGGCGTCTATACGACGACCATCACCCGGCCAAAACTGTTCCGGCATTACCTGAAGGAACAGCTCGGGCTGCTGATGCGCAACCACGGCGTCCCGGTGACGATTTCCGAATCGACGACGCCGATCCCGCTGCATTTCGCTTTCGGCGAAGGCGCGCATGTGGAAGCGTCGGCGACCAGTTCGCTCGCCGACATTTCGCTGCGTGACCTGTTCGACACGCCGGACCTCAACAATACCGACGACCTGATCGCCAACGGCGAATACGACCAGGTGCCCGGCGAACCGGCCCCGCTTGCGCCGTTCACCGCCCAGCGCATCGACTATTCGCTCGCCCGCCTCAGCCACTATACGGCGACCAGTGCCGATCACTTCCAGAACTTCGTGCTGTTCACCAACTACCAGTTCTATATCGACGAGTTCGCGAGCTGGGCCCGCGAGATGATGGCGAGGGGCGGCGACGGCTACACGGCCTTCGTGGAGCCCGGCAATGCGATCACGCTCGCCGGCAGCGACAAGCCGGAAACGCCTGCCTTGGTGCGCATGCCGCAGATGCCTGCCTATCACCTGAAGAAGAAGGGCCATGCCGGCATCACGCTCGTCAATATCGGCGTGGGTCCTTCTAACGCCAAGACGATCACCGACCATATCGCCGTGCTGCGCCCGCATGCCTGGCTGATGGTCGGCCACTGCGCCGGCCTGCGCAACAGCCAGCGGCTGGGCGACTATGTGCTGGCGCATGCCTATGTGCGCGAGGACCACGTGCTCGACGACGACCTGCCGGTGTGGATCCCGATCCCGGCGCTTGCCGAAGTGCAGCAGGCGCTGGAAAGCGCCGTCGAGGAAGTCACCGGCTACCAGGGTTTCGAGCTGAAACGGATCATGCGCACCGGCACGGTGGCCACGATCGACAACCGCAACTGGGAACTGCGCGACCAGCGCGGGCCGGTCAAGCGCCTCTCCCAGTCGCGCGCCATCGCGCTCGACATGGAATCGGCGACGATCGCGGCGAACGGCTTCCGCTTCCGGGTGCCTTACGGGACGCTGCTCTGCGTTTCCGACCGGCCGCTGCATGGCGAGCTGAAACTGCCGGGCATGGCGACCGCCTTCTACCGCACCCAGGTCAGCCAGCACCTGCAGATCGGCATCCGCGCCGTGCAGAAGCTCGCGGCCATGCCGATCGAGACGCTGCACTCGCGGAAGCTCAGAAGCTTTTACGAGACGGCGTTTCAGTAACATTGTGACGCAGGACGCCTTGGTGTATGGTTTTCGAAATTCATACACACGAGGCTGCCATGCGTACTAATATCGATATCGATGACGCCTTGATCGCCGAGGCAATGAAATTGACCGGCCTGCCGACCAAGAAGGCTGCTGTGGAGAAGGCCTTGCAGGATTTGGTCGGCCACTACAGCCGGAAAAAGGCTTGGGAAGAACTGCGGGGCATGGGTTGGGAAGGTGATCTTGATGCCATGCGCGAGGGTCGAAGCTTCGATCTGGGCGACACCCAAGATGCGGCCGAATGATCGTCGTAGACAGTTCCGTCTGGATCTCCAGACTGCGCAATCTTTCAACCCCGCAAACTGCGAAATTTGATGAAATTCAGGACTTTAGAGACGTTGTTCTCGGCGACATCGTTCTCATGGAGATTCTGCAAGGCACACAGAATGATCGCCAGGCGACAAATATCCAGAAACGCTTGGCTAAATTCGGCGTGGTATCAATGCTCACTCCATCGCTCGCGATAAAAGCGGCGACAAATTATCGTGCGCTTCGCAATCGCGGCATTACGATCAGGAAGGCAGTCGATATGATCATCGGCACCTACTGCATCGAACATGGACATAGCCTGCTGCACCAAGACAAGGACTATCTGCCGATGGTCGAGCACCTTGGTCTTCAACTGGCCTAGTTCACTGCCGCGTCGGCCTCGCCGCCAACAATGACAGCGCCGTCCCCACCAGCGACGAGACGATCACCAGGAGATGCGTGTTGACCGCCGCCTGGCCGAGCTCCTCCAGGGGCAACCCGGCCGTGCCGGCTCCAAAGGCGATGGCGCCGGCGGTGATGCCGGCGGGATAGGTGCCGACACCGGCGGGGGCGTGGACCGGAAGCACCGAGGAGAGCTCGCCGCCGAGGGCGCCGCCGAAGCTTGCGGCGACGGAGAGGCCGCCAAGCAGCCCGAGCACCCAGGCGAGCACGGCGATCTTGGTGAACCAGTTGATGAGGGTCGCGCCCCAGGCGCGGGCGAAGGCCCTGGCATCGACAGGCAGGCCGGCTTCGACCTCGTCGAGCAGTTTTTTCGCCTTGTTCGGCAGAGCCTTGGCCGCCAGGCGGAAAGCCGGCCTGCGCAGTGCAAAGGCGATGGCGGGCAGGATGAGGAAGGCGAGCCAGAGCGCCCAGGCCCAGAGTTTTCCCGTCTGCAGCGCCAGCCCCGTGCCGGCGGCGGCGAGCAGCGCATGCAGGTCGAAGAGCCGCATGACGAGGAGCGCGGCGGTGCCGCGGGCGAGACCGAGGCCGAATTCGCGCTTCATCAGCAGCGGAAAGCTTGCCTCGCCGGTGCGGAAGGGCAGCATGATGTTGAGGAGATTGTGGACCTGCACGAGCCTGAGCAGCGTTCCGAAACGGCCGCCGGTCTCGGCCGGGAAATAGTCGTAGATGCGCCAGGTGCGCAGGACATAGGTGCCGAGCAGCAGCGTCAGCGCCACCGCTGCAGAGCCCCAGCCGGCGCCGCTCCACAGGGAGACGACACTACCCCAGCCCCAGACCCATTGGATGAAGGCGGCATAGACGAGGATGATCGCCACCGTCCCGAGCGTCATCGCGTGGCGAATTATCCACGCCCGGCTGGCAACCGGAGAATTCTTCATATAGTAGGGTGCCCCATGTGATATTTCGGGTCTTGCCGCCATCACGGCGCGCCGTTTCAAGCCCGTGGTTTAGGAGAAACGCAAGGTGCGTACAACAGCAGAGTCGGTGACGGGCCTCATCGAAACGGCCGAGCCGATCGAACTGTCCCTCGTCGTGCCCCTCTTCAACGAAGAAGAAAGTGTGCGCCCGCTGATCGAGCGGATCTGCGCAGCGATGTCCGGTTACGCCGCGAGCTGGGAGCTCATTCTCGTCGACGACGGCAGCACCGATGCGACCATCGCCAATGCCCGCGAGGCGCTGAATCGCCCCGGCCTCGACCTCAAGATCGTCGCGCTGCAGCGCAATTTCGGCCAGACGGCCGCCATGCAGGCCGGCATCAACCAGGCGGAGGGCCGGCTGATCGCGACGCTCGACGGCGACCTGCAGAACGATCCCAAGGACATTCCCGGCATGGTCGCCGAGTTGGAGCGGCGCGAACTCGACCTCCTGGTCGGGTGGCGCAAGAACCGCCAGGACGGCCTGCTTCTGCGCAAGGTGCCCTCGTGGATCGCCAACCGGCTGATCGGCCGCATTACCGGCGTACGCCTGCACGATTACGGCTGTTCGCTGAAGATCTATCGCGGATCGGTCATCAAGCAGGTCAAGCTGATGGGCGAGATGCACCGCTTCATTCCGGCCTGGGTGGCCGGCGTGGTGCCGAGTTCGCGGATCGGCGAAATGCCGGTGACCCACCACGCGCGCCAGCACGGGGTCTCGAAATACGGCATTTCCCGCACCTTCCGGGTCATTCTCGACCTGTTGTCGGTGATGTTCTTCATGCGCTTCAAGGCCCGGCCGGGGCATTTCTTCGGCTCGCTCGGCCTCGGGCTCGGAGCGCTGTCGGGGATCATCCTCTTCTACCTGTTCATCGACAAGTTCATCATGGGCAACGACATCGGGACGCGACCGCTGTTCCTCATCGGCGTCATGCTGTTCCTGTCGGCTGTGCAGATGATCACCACCGGCATTATCGCCGAAATGATCGCCCGCACCTACTACCGGGAAGATACGGCCCTCAGCTACATCGTCAGGGAAGTCTATGAGGGCGATCAGGCGCATCAGTGACGCGCTCGCCCGCCGTCCCGAACTCGTCCTCTGGCTGATCGCGGCTTATTACGTGCTTGCGATCATCCTCCGGGTTCTGAGGTCGGAGGCGCTGGAAAGCGACGAGGCGGAACAGCTCTACCAGTCGCAGTTCCTGCTGATGGGCTACGGCCGGCAGCCGCCGTTCTACAACTGGCTGCAATACGGTGTCATCCATCTGATCGGACCGTCGATCTTCGCGATCTCGCTGGTCAAGAACCTGCTGCTTTTCCTTACCTGCGCGGTCTACGGACTTGCGGCGCGGATCCTGCTCAAGGACCAACGCCTTGTGGCAATCGCGATGATCGGCGTGATCGCCATGCCGGCGGTCAGCGTCATGGCGCAGCGGGACCTGACGCATGCGATCGCCACCCTGTTTGCCGTCGCCCTGTTCTTCTACGGCTTTCTGAAAACGCTGACGCAGCCGCGCCTGTGGACCTACCTCCTGACCGGGATCGCGGTCGGGCTCGGGCTGATCGCAAAATACAATTTCGTCATCGTGCCGGTTGCGGCGATCCTCGCCATCCTGCCGGAGCCGGACCTGCGCAGGCGCATCCTCGACTGGCGGATGGTCCCGGCGCTCGCAGTCGTCGCGGTCATCTGCCTGCCGCACGGGCTATGGGTGCTCGGCAATCTCGGGGAAGCGACGGCGGGGACGATCAAGGCGATGCGGGAGGATGCCTCCGGCAACCCCGTCCTCGACCGGCTTTCCGGCATCGGCACGCTGTTCGTCGCTATATTGACCGGCGGGCTGCCGGTGCTCGCCTTTTTCCTGATCGCCTTCCGGCGGTCACTCACCGATGCGTGGCGGGCGACCAACCAGTGGACGCGGGTGATCGGCCGGGCGCTTCTCCTCAGCCTGATCGCTGTCGGCCTGATCGGGCTCGGCTTCGGCGCTACCACGATCAGCGAAAAATGGCTGTCGCCCTTCTTGGTTCTCTTGCCGCTCTATCTCTGCCTGAAGCTGGAAGCCGCCAAGGCGGATACCAGCCGGGGCATTCCGCGGCTGTTGTTTCCGGTCGCGATCCTGGCGCTCGGCTTCGTCGCCTATATCGCGCTCGGCAATGTCGTCGGCCCGCTCTTCGGCAATTATACCAAGGAAAATCTGCCGTCGGGACCGTTCATCGAACAGATCGCGTCGGAGCATCCCGGCCCGCGACTGGCTTACGTGATCACCGACGATCCCTACCTTGCCGCCAGCGCCCGGCTGGAACTGCCGCAGGCGCGCGTGCTGCTGCCGAGTTTCGGGCAGACGCCACCGCTCGGCGAGGCGGAGCGGCGCCAGCCTGGCCTGATCGTCTGGCGCGATAGCGCGCTGGCCGCTCTCAATCCCTACCTGCAGGCAAACGGAGTTGCGACGGAAGGGCTGGCGCCAGCGACCAAGCCCGTGCCTTATCTCTTCTCTGGCGGGCGGGCGAGCGTTACGTTTGGCTATGCGTGGGTGGAGCCGGGCAGATAGCTGCCGGCAGGCTCCTTCTCCCCCTCAAGGGAGGAGATTGACGCGCGGCGACCGCTCAGTCCCTTACGCTATCCCGCAGATGATCGAGCCCCGCGCGCAGCTTGTCGATCACCTCGTCCACCTCCGAGCGGCCGATCGTCAGCGCCGGCGAGGCGAGCATGCGGTCGCCGGTGGCGCGCATGATCAGGCCGTTTTCGACGCAATGATTGCGGACCAGGGTGCCGATATCGTCGGGCTTGGCGAAACGGCGGCGGGTGGCTTTATCGGCTGCGAGCTGCAGGCCGCCGATCAGGCCGAGGCTTTCGGCCTCACCGACCACCTCATGATCCTCAAGGCTCTTCCAGGCTTTCGCGAAATAGGGGCCAATGTCGTCGCGCACACGTTCGACCAGTCCCTCCTCCTCGATGATCCGGAGATTTTCCAGCGCGGCTGCGGCCGCGACCGGGTGACCGGAATAGGTGAAGCCGTGGTAGAAATCGCCGAGCTCCTCGACCATCACGTCGGCGACGCGATCTGAGACGAGAACGCCACCGATCGGCAGATAGCCGGAGGACAGGCCCTTGGCGATCGGTGCCAGATCCGGCTCGAAACCGTAATATTGATGGCCGAACCACGTGCCCAGACGCCCGAAACCGCAGATCACCTCGTCGGAGACCAGCAGGATGTCGCGCGCCCTGCAGATGCGGGCGATTTCCGGCCAGTAGGTTTCGGGCGGAATGATCACGCCTCCTGCCCCCTGGATCGGCTCGGCGACGAAGGCGGCGACACGCTCCTCGCCGAGTTCGTCGATCTTTGCCTCCAGCTCGCGGGCGACCTTCAGGCCGAATTCGGTGGGCGAAAGATCGCCGCCCTCGGCATACCAATAGGGCTGGTTGATATGGTGGATGCCTTCGATCGGCAGGTTGCCCTGTTCGTGCATCAGCTTCATGCCGCCGAGCGAGGCGCCGGCGACGGTGGAGCCGTGATAGGCGTTTTTGCGGGCGATCACCTGCGTTTTCTCCGGCTTGCCCAGAGCCTTCCAGTAGACCCGTGCCATGCGGAACCAGGTGTCGGTCGCTTCCGAACCGGAATTGGTGAAGAAGACGCGTTTCAGTTTTTCGCCGGTATGCGAGGCGATCTTCTGAGCAAGCAGCGCGGCAGGTTCGGTCGTGGTGCCGAAGAAGGTGTTGTAATAGGGCAGTTCCTGCATCTGCCGGTAGGCGGCATCGGCTATCGACTTGCGGCCATAACCGACATTGACGCACCAGAGGCCGGCGAAGGCGTCGAGATATTTCTTGCCCGTCGAATCGTAGATGAAGACGCCCTCCCCGCGCTCGATGATCCGCGCGCCCTTGGCATTCAACTGTTTCATGTCCGAGAACGGATGCAGGTGATGGGCGGCGTCGATGGCGGCAAGGTTGGAAAGCGGGGGCATATCGGTCATGTCTCTGCCTCAGATTGTGCCGTCAATTCTTATCGGTTACGAACGGAGTTCCGCAACACCCGTCAAAAGACAATCCGATGGCTTCAGAGACCGCCCCGCCCCGCATCGAAATCCTGCTCGTCGGCATGAACGGCGACCTGCGCGGCAAGCAGATCCCGCTGGAAGCCGAAAAGAAGGTCTGGGAAGGCACGGTGCGGCTTCCCTCCTCCACCCAGTCGCTCGACATCTGGGGCGACGACAATGACGACATTACCGGCCTCTCGCTTTCGATCGGCGATCCGGACGGAGTGTGCATCCCGGACCGCCGCAGCCTGGTGCCGATGCCCTGGGCACCGGAGGGCTCGAAGCAGGTGCTTTCGACCATGCACGAATTCGACGGTTCGCCTTCCTTCATGGATCCGCGCGCCATCCTCACGGCCCTTCTGAAACGCTTCGAGGAGCGCGGCCTGACGCCGGTGGTGGCGACCGAGCTCGAATTCTACGTGGTTGAGGACGACTGGCGCGAAACCGGCAGGCCGCGGCCGCCGGCAAAACTGACGTATCGCGACCAGCCCAACGGTTTCCAGCTCTACGACATGAGCGCCGTCGACGCGCTCGACGACTACCTGCAGACGGTCCGAACCTGGGCGAAGGCGCAAGGCCTGCCTGCCGACGCGACGACCGCAGAATTCGGCCCCGGCCAGTTCGAGATCAACCTTCTCCACCGCGCCGATGCGCTGGCGGCGGCCGACGACTGCATCTATCTCAAGCGGATCGCCGAACAGGCGGCGAGGAAGCATGGCCTCAAATCCACCTGCATGGCGAAACCCTATGCCGACCAGGCGGGGTCCGGCCTGCATGTGCATGCGAGCATCATCGACCGCGACGGCAACAACGTGCTGGACGCCAGGGGCGGCGACCCCGTGCGGCTCAAATCCGTCTGCGCCGGCATGCTGAAAACGATGCGCGATGCCCAGCTCATCTTCGCGCCGTTCGCCAATTCCTATCGCCGCTTCCAGCCGGGCTCGTTCGCGCCGGTCGATATCGACTGGGGTTTCGGGCATCGCGGGACTGCGGTGCGCATTCCGGATGCTGAAGGCCCGGCCGCCCGCATCGAACACCGCGTCGCCGGCGCGGACGTCAATCCCTACCTGCTGCTGACCGCCATCCTGGGTGGCATGCTGCTCGGCCTCGACGAAACGCTCGATCCCGGCCCCGCGACCGAGCCCGGCAAGGAGCCGCCGGCGGGGACAAAAAAGCTGACGCACGACTTCCTGACGGCGGTCGAGGATTTTTCCGCCTCGCCCTTCATCGCCGACATATTTGGCGCGCGATACCAGAAGCTCTACGGCGATACGAAGCGCAAGGAGGCGATCACCTACCTGCGCACGGTGAGCGATTTCGACTACCAGACCTATCTGCCGCGGATTTAGGAGGCGGGTTTCGGGATCCAGGCCGCTAAGAGGATGTCCTTCACGTCGACGAACATCGGCGAGGGCTCGTCCGGCTTGAAGCCGAATGCCTTGCTCCAGGCGCCGAGATAGGATCCGAGTTCGTTGTAGAGCTCGCTGACTGCCGTCCGGTCGCCGGTCTTGTCGGCGAGGATTTCCTCCCGCTCGATGGTTTCCTGCAGGTCGCGGTAAGTACTGTTGCCCTCGCTGTCAGGGATGAGCACGATGATGCCGCCAACGCTGCCGTTCTTGTTCTCGAACTTCACCGAAAGCTCGATCTCGTCTTCCGTGAACCGGTCGCGGTTCTTGACGATCATCTGCGGCAGCACGATCGCAAACAGGTTCTCGCGCGAAATGCCGCCATGAGCTTCCTGCTGCTGCTTGACGAGCTGCATGAATTCCCATCCCTTTTCGGAGATGAGCTGCTTCAGCGTGTCCTTGACGGTCGGGTCGGTGACCTTGAATCGGTCGGAATCGATGAAGGCCACCGCCTCGGCAGCCAGTTCGCCTTTGGCGTCCAGCTCCATGAAGGCGAGGCTGACCGCAAAGGCGGCCTTCAGCGTCTCTTCGGCAGGTTCGCCGGTAATACCGTTCGCCACCTGGACAAGATCGGCCTTCTTGTCCTTGTCTTCGTCAGTTTCGGCAGGTTGGGCATTCGCCTGCTGCAGGATCAGCAGGGCAGCGGGTTGGGTTGCGGAGATGGAAGTCATGCCGGTCCTCGTCCGCGACGCACCACCCCTGATGGGCATTGCCGCGATTTGCCGGGCGCTTCATGGCCAGATCAACCAATGATTCTATCAATGGTTGCGAAGCTAGGGGCATGGAGTTAACGAGGCATGTATGGCCATATGCGAAAGGTTGTATTGGCGGCCGCGAACTTGCTCAGATCCCTCTGCCGTCCCGTTCCTGCGGCTGGTTACTCAGTACGATGAGCTCGCCGCCGACAGCACTGCCTCACCGCAACAGCGACGATCCGCGGTGGCGGGAATAAGCATTGGCCGCACATGATCGATGTTTAGGCGAATGTTTCAACCTATCTTAAATTCATGAGGCCTAAAGGAGGATATTTGAAGTCTTGCGGCACATTCGATGCATATTGTTATCGCCAAGTCACTCCTTACCGGACTTTTGTCCCTCCTCGCATCCTTGGCCCTGTCGTTTACCTTCGTTCCGATACTGGGCGGGGAAGTAGCCGGTGCCGGCCTGGTGATGACCATCGTTTGCCCGCTTGCTATCTCCATTCCCGCCTCGGCGGTGCTTTTCAGCCAGTCAGAACGAGTTCGACGTGCGGAAGCCATGGCTTCTGACGCACTGACGAAGCTAGCCGCCGCCTACGAAGAACTCCACCGGCAGTCCCGCCAGGACGGATTGACCGGCCTGTCAAACCGCAGCGCCTTCATGGAGGAACTGCAGGCCTTCAGCCGGGAGGGTGTCACCGGAGCCCTGATTTTTCTGGATCTCGACCATTTCAAATCGATCAACGATCGTCACGGTCATGCAACCGGTGACGAGGTGCTTCGCCGCACCGGGCAGATGCTCGCCACGTATCGCGGGCAATTCAATATAGCGGGCCGCCTCGGAGGCGAAGAGTTCGCTCTCTTTCAGGCTGGCCTGACCGTCGACGAGATGTTGAGATGGTGCGAGGATATTCGAGAACTCATCGAAGGCCTGGATGTGCGCTCCGCCTCACGGTCGAGCGTGCAGGTGTCGGCCAGCATAGGAGCTGTCCACTGCGTTTCGGGCTTCGATCCTCAGGAATGTCTCAGAGCCGCCGATGTAAATCTGTACGAGGCAAAATCGCTCGGGCGAAATCGGGTCGTTTCGTCCATCTGAAGAGGCGGCAGAACGGTTCGGATACCGCCCTGCAAACCTGCTCAAATCCCGCTGCCATCCCGCTCCTGCGAAACGTGCTTTTGCGGCTGGTTGACCAGGACGGTCAGTTCGCCCGCATGGATCTTCAAAAGCACGTCCCTGTCCATCGGCAGCAGTTCGCCGTCGATGACGCAGCGGATGTCGTGGCGCTCGCGGGGAAAATGCAGTTCCAGCTCGGTCGCCGTCATGGCGGTGACGGCGGCGTTTTCCTTGAGCCGGCCGCGCAGGATGTCGAAGGTCAGGCGCGCCACGCCGGCCGGGGTCAGCGGATCTGCGATGTAGAAGCCGAGATGGCCGCGCGTCAGGCTGTCGGCATACATCAGCGGATCGCGACCGAACTCGTTGTTGGAGACGGAGATCGCCGAGACCTTGCGATGCCCGACCTGGCCGCCCGCATTGAACTCGACCTCGAATTCCGGGGGATTGAACATCACGCCGATCGCCGCCCGGGTGCTGGCCCTTATCTTGCCCAGCCGCGAGGCGAAGGTCATCGAATTGCGATAACGCACCATGCGGGCGTGCAAGCCGGCGGAAAACTGATGGACGAAGCTGTGACCGTTGGCGCTGGCGATGTCGATGCGTTCGGGCGTCGCTTCCGCCAGCGCATCCAGAACCTGCCAGATATCCAGCGGCAGTTTCAGCGAGCGGGCAAACAAGTTCATGGTTCCGGCCGGAACGACGCCGAGCGCGATGCCGCTCTTCCAGGCGATGCCGGCGGCGGCCGAGATCGTCCCGTCGCCGCCGCCGGCGATCAGGCCCTCGACACCTTGCGTCGAGGCCGCCTTTTCCATGGTGGCGACCACATCCTTTCCGGAGACGACATGGCACTCGATCTCGTGCCCGGCCGCCTTGAACGTTTCGGCGGCGCGGGCGCAATAGGCGTCCATGTCGGTGGTTCGGAATGTACCGCCATCGCGGTTGAAGACGGCAAACAGGTTCATCTGATCTCGCTTGCAAGGGCGCGGATTTCGCGGCGGGACAACGGCCCATCAGAGAAATGGTTGCGACACCGGGTTTTATCAACGGGGGCTCGCCGTTCCCGCGAAATCACACAATCCCGTGAGCCGGCCAGCGGGCGGAGCTAAATCTCGCAGGAGCACTACCGCAACGCACAATGGCGTGCTACCTTTCACCCAGGTCGTTTCGATGACCCGCTCACCTCCAGAGCGGGTGGATGTCTCCCACATCTCACCCGCGTCTTTTTTCCTGCAGAATCAACTCCATGACCAATACCGCCGCCCGTTTCGAACCCGCTCGCGACCGTTCGGAACCCAAAAGCGTTGACACCGCGCCTGAAATCGCCCCGGAACTTTCGCGGCTCGCCGTCATCCTGATCGAGATTGCGCTTGCGGTCGGGGGATTCGGCATCGGCACCGGCGAATTCGCGATCATGGGCCTTCTGCCGGATGTCGCCTCCACCTATCAGGTCAGCATTCCGATGGCCGGATACGTGATCAGCGCCTATGCGCTCGGCGTCGTCATCGGCGCGCCGATCATCGCGGTCGCCGCCGCCCGGATGACGCGGCGCTCGCTCCTGCTGATCCTGATGACCGTGTTTGCGCTCGGCAATATCCTGAGCGCCATGGCGCCGGATTTCTGGAGCTTCACGGCCCTGCGCTTCATCACCGGCCTGCCGCATGGCGCCTATTTCGGGGTCGCGGCGTTGGTCGCCGCTTCGATGGTGCCGCCCAACAAGCGCGCCCGCGCCGTCGGCCGGGTCATGCTGGGCCTGACCGTCGCGACGCTTGTCGGTACGCCGATCGCGACCTTCATGGGCCAGGAGCTCCACTGGCGCGCAGCCTTCTTCCTGGTCGGCGGCATCGGCGCCGTGACGGTGGCGCTGCTCTGGTACTTCCAGCCGCGCGACACGGTGCATGAGGGCGCCAGCATCTGGCGCGAGCTCGGCGCCTTCGGCCGTGCCCAGGTATGGTTGACGCTCGGCATCGCCGCGGTTGGCTTCGGCGGCATGTTCTCGGTGTTCAGCTATATCGCCTCGACCACGACGGTGACGGCGGGCATGCCGGTCGGCATGGTGGCGATCGTGCTGACGCTGTTCGGCATCGGCATGAATGTCGGCAATATCGTCGGCTCGCGGCTGGCCGACTTATCGCTCAAGGGCACGATCGGCGGCGTGATGGTGTTCAACGTCATCGTCATGGGCGCCTTCGGTCTGTGGGCGCAATATCCGGTCGTGCTCTGCCTCTGCGTCTTCCTGATCGGCTGCGGCTTCGCCGCCGGTCCCGCCCTGCAGACGCGGCTGATGGATGTCGCCGCCGACGCGCAGACGCTCGCCGCCGCATCCAATCACTCGGCCTTCAACATCGCCAATGCGCTCGGTGCATGGCTCGGCGGCCTGGTGATTGCCTGGGGTTGGGGTTTTGCCGCGACAGGGTATGTCGGGGCGCTGCTGTCGCTATTGGGCTTTGGGGTGTTCGCGGTATCCGCGGCGCTCGACCGGAAGACTGCGGCAGGCTGAAAGCAAGCCTCTCGCTCACCACACCTCCGCCTTCGTCCGACGGACAGCCAGAACCGAGCCAACGGTCTCGGCCCGTCCTTTGCACCCCGGATGCGAGGAACCGGCGCGGCAACCTCCCCTTCTCTCCTCAGGGAGAAGGTGGCCGAAGAGTTTATGAGGGCGCGGGATGCGCCCTCGCCCCTGTTTGCACTCATGCCGAAAATGCCCCGCTTTACCGGCTAAGCCGCCTTCGACGCGGCCTTTTCCTCCGGCATCATCATGTATCTTTTGCCGTTCTCGCAGACGAAATGGGTCTTGCCCCAGATGCGAAGCGCGGTGATGACCGGCTCGAGGCTCAGACCGATCGGGGTGAGCGTATAATCGACACGCGGCGGCACGACCGGGAATATGGTGCGCGTCAACAGCCCCGCTTCTTCCAGCTCCCTGAGCTGCTTGGTCAGCATGCGCTGCGTGACCGACGGAATGCGGCGGCGCAGCTCGTTGAAGCGCAGCGTGCCGTCTTCCAGGAGATGATAGAGGATGACGCCTTTCCACTTTCCGTCGAGGAAACTCAGCGTCGTTTCGACCGGGCATCCGGGGAAATTGTCGGTCAGCTTGGCACGGGGTTTCGACATCGGAAGCGTCCTTTCACGGTATACTTTTCGGTACTATAGGCCAAAAATGTGCATTCTTGCGCTCGCTGAACATAGGCGCCATCTAGTTTCGCGACAACAGGACGCAAACCAAGGAGACTTCTCATGCGCGCCGTCGGCTTCAACACGCCCCAGCCCATCACCGCCGAAACCTCGCTGATCGACATCGAACTGCCCGTGCCGGAGGCGACCGGGCGCGACCTGCTGGTCGAGATCAGGGCGGTATCCGTCAATCCCGTGGACACCAAGGTGCGCGCCTCGGCCCCGGTCGAACCCGGCCAGCACCGGATCCTCGGTTACGACGCGGCGGGCGTGGTCAAGGCGGTCGGGCCAGGCGTCAAACTCTTCAAGCCGGGCGACGAGGTCTATTATGCCGGCGTGATCAACCGGCCGGGCACCAATGCGGAATTGCATCTGGTCGACGAACGCATCGTCGGCTTCAAGCCGAAGACCCTGAGCTTCGAGGAAGCCGCCGCGCTGCCGCTGACGGCAATCACCGCCTACGAGGCGCTGTTCCACCGCATGAAGGTACAGGACAAGGTGGCGGGCGCCTGGAACGCCGTGCTGGTCATCGGCGGCGCCGGTGGTGTGGGATCGATCGCCATCCAGCTGCTGCGCGAACTCTCCGACGTGACGGTGATCGGGACCGGCTCGCGGCCCGACACGCAGGCCTGGATCAAGGAACTCGGCGCCCATCATGTCCTCGACCATTCCAGGCCGATGGCGCCGCAGCTTGCCCAGATGGCGATCGGCGCGCCCGCCTTCGTGTTCTCGACCACCCATACGGAAGCGCATCTCAAGGACATCCTGGAGCTGATCGCGCCGCAGGGCCGTCTGGCGCTGATCGACGATCCGAAGGAGCCGATGGACCTGCGCGCCTTCAAGGGCAAGGCACTGTCGGTGCATTGGGAAATGATGTTCGCCCGCGCCATCTTCCAGACCGCCGACATGATCGAGCAGCACAAGCTCTTGAACCACGTCGCCGAACTGGTCGATGCCGGAAAAATCCGCACGACGCTTGCCGAAACGCTGGGCCCGATCAATGCCGCCAACCTGAAGAAGGCGCATGCGATGATCGAGAGCAACCGCACCCGTGGCAAGCTCGTGCTCTCGGGCTTCTGACGGACGCTCGGACGCTGAAACAAAGAAAGCCCGCCGTGGCTGAAACGGCGGGCTTTCTTCGCGGCCTGGCGGTGGATCAGGCCTGAAGGACGACGACCTTGGCGCCGACACTGACGCGGCTGTAGAGGTCGATCACGTCGTGGTTCATCATGCGGATGCAGCCGCTCGACATGGCAAGGCCGATCGATTCGGGCTGGTTGGTGCCGTGGATGCGGAAATGCGTGTCGTTGCCGCCGCGATAGAGATACATGGCGCGGGCACCGAGCGGATTGTTCGGACCGCCGGGCATGCCGCCCGCGAGCCTGCGATAGCGCTCCTCGCGGTTCTGCATGTTCTGTGTCGGGGTCCAGGTCGGCCACTCCGCCTTGCGGCCGACATAGGCATTGCCGGCGAGCGCCAGACCCTCGCGCCCGACGCCGACGCCGTAACGGATCGCCTTGCCGTTGCCGAGGATGTAATAGGCGCGCCGTGCCGGCGTATCGACGACCACCGAGCCGGCGGCATGCGGGGTGACATAGGCGACTTCCGTGCGGCGCAGTTCCGGCTTGATCTTGTCGACCGGCACCGTCTTCAGCGGGAACTGCTCGTTCGGCAGTGCTGCATAGTTCGTCTGATCGTTGATCGTGGAAGCGCAACCGGCCAGCAGCAGCGGCAGACCGGCAAGAAAGCCGCGACGGGAAATCGTCATGAATATGTCCTTGATGCGTCGAGAAGATGACGCCGAATTTAGGAATATTATGGTTAATGAAGTGCTAAAGCCGTCGGTATACTGACGTCATTGCCCGTCTAGGGCCGTGCGGAACAGTTCTGGTATTGTCCGCCGACAAGCGAGGCGCCTGCGAGAGCATCGGGGTCGACGGTCTGGCCCGGCATTTTCGGGAGTTTTACCGTGACCTGGCAAAGGCGTTCGTCGCAATCAACGGAAATCACCTTCGTCAGTCCGCCGAAAACCTGGTTGTTGCGATCGCAGATCTGGACGTCGCTGTCCGCCTTGATTCCGGCCGTCTTGCTCGCCTGCAGGGGAATGGAGATAATCGCCGCCATGGTATTGCTCATCGGCGCCGGCAGGGACGTATCCTCAAGCATGCCGGCGGTCACCTTTTCTCCGGCCGCAACGTCCTGCTTGAGATATTTGCCGACAAGCGCTGCAAAGGCCGGCGTCTGCAGATCGCCATGGCCGATCTGGTGATTGCGCTGCAAGGCGAGCCGCGCAACCGGTTCCGGCGTTTCGGAGCGGCCGGAGACCAGCGAGATAATCCAGATGACCAGGCCCAAATAGATGAGCAGCGGGATTGCCCTCGCGGCCGCGACGATGCAGAGCAGCGGGTCGATGTGACCGATCTTCATGAGCGATACTCGTAGGCGATGTCGCTGTCGGGTTCGTCCAGAGACAACATTTCCGCCACCGTCTCCCAGATGGCGTGTTCATCGCCCACGGTTTTCGGCAGAGGCCGGTGCAGGGCCTTGAGGAGATCGAAGCGGCCGATATCGATCGCGCCGCGCACGGTCTCGGCGAAGGCGGAAAAGCTTTCGTGGACGATCCACAGCCACAGGGCGACCATGACGGGACCGAAGACCACGACGATCAGCAGCGCCGTGAGCGAACTGCCCCAGATGCCAAGCACTGCCAGCCAGATCGCCGTGAACAGGCAGCTCAGCGAGAGGCTGAGGATCGAGAAGTCCAGCTGGATGCGGGCGTTCTCCAGCTTCGCCAGCAGGGCCTCGTCCTTGATCACCAATTGCAGGCGCGGCCACAGAAGATCGAAATCGAAGCCGTAGCGTGTGTGGCAATAGCTGCGCAGCGCCGCGAGATCATTCCCGAAACGGGTGGGTGCCACTTCGATTTTGGCAAAAAGCGTCTGGTAGGAATTAAATTCATGCGCTTCATGGGATTGGGCTATGTCCGCGGCATAGGTCACCAGTCCTGTATATTGATCGGTCATCTCCCGATGCAAAGCCGCCAGCGTCACGGCCTGCGCCTGTGCCCGGGGATCGACAGGAGGCCGCAGCCGCTGCGCTTCCGCGCAATTCGATTTCAACGCCGCCGAAAGAGCGTCGATGGCTTTTTCCAAAGCCCCGACCTCGATCGGCCGGTTCAGGTAGCGGGCGGTGCGCAACGGCCGGATGGCGGCCTCGGCCCTGTCTATGGCGCCGGGATCGGAAACGCCTCGCATGAAGGCACCCTCGTCGCGGTCACGCGCCAGTTCGCGGATGACGTCGCCACTTGCGGGCAATTTCGCCCGGCGCTGAAACAGGGCATTTCCGCGCGCGATCCGCCGGTCGCGTTTCAGCACATGGCCGAAGGACAGCAGATCCGTGATCCACCACGGAAGGCTTCGTCCCTCCAAGAGCCGGGTGATGGGCTGGACCGCGGGCGACAGCGTGAAGGCGACGACCGCCACCGCGCTCAGCGCAATAGCAAAATTGACGAGTTTTTCCCCCGAACCGAGGTTGCGGTATTCCTCCAGAAGAAAGTCGCGAACCGGTTCGAACTCGATCGCTGCGATCAGGGCATTGGCGAGGCAGAAAAGAAGCCAGGGAAAATAACGCGCCAGAAGGAAAGAGCGCCCGAACAAGCCATCGATCTTTCCCAGTATCTCCGCGAACATCGCACCCGTCCCTCACGCCTTTTTGCTGAGCTTCCGGCCATGAATGGGACATGTGCCGTTGGTGCGGAAAAGTTCGCCGTCGATCGGGCATTCCCATATGCCGGTCACGATGCGGTAGACTTCATGCTTGTCGAACAGGCCGAGCAGCGACGACGATTGCGGTCCGAGCCTGCTGTCATAACCAAAGATGGCGATCGAGCCTTCGCTTCCGAAAGGTTGCATCAGGCTTTCCGTGACGCTGACAATTCCCGGGCGCGAGACATGCCAATGAGCACTCTGCGACCTCAGATAGTCGGGAAGCCGGACACTGGATTGAAGATTGCCGATCTCTCGCAGGATTCCGGAACGGTCCTCGAGCAAGGGAGGAGGCGCCTGCTTGCCCAAGCCCTGCTGCGAAATCATGCGCAACCCGTCGGCACCTGCCGAGACGACGAAATCCGTCTTCTCCTTGCGGATGACCGACAACGTGTCCCTGACGGACAAGTCGTTCGGGACGAGGGGGAATTCCAGCAACGGAAGCTCAGCCATCCGACTTCTCCACCGTGGTCTTTTCGGCGATCTTCTCGTGGACGATGTGGAGTTTGCTGGCAACGAGGTCAGCCGGCTTCAGATCCGTCCACGCGAAACGCAGCGGCGGGGTGTCCAGCCGCAGCCGTCTGGCGACCTTCAGCAGAAATTCCTCCACATCCGCGGCATTGGCATACCCGGTGCCGCCGACGAGAGGATCGTTTGGGCCGATCGACTTGCCGTCCTCGCCAAGCTGCAGGCGAATTGCGGCGTCGATGGCTGCAATCTTGCTCATATCTACCCCCCAACCGGCCCCCGAGGCGCGCGGTCAAAGGTAACGCAACCCATGCCCCGCCGCAACCCTCGATTGACGGCCGGGAAACACCCCTGTTGGGGGTGCTTCAGGGAGAATTACATATTGGGATAGACCGGCCCTTCGCCGCCCTGGGGGGGTACCCAGTTGATGTTCTGGTTGGGGTCCTTGATGTCGCAGGTCTTGCAGTGGACGCAGTTCTGGGCGTTGATGACGTAAGTCTGCTGGCCGTCCTTCTCCACCCATTCGTAGACGCCGGCCGGACAGTAGCGGGTCGACGGACCGGCATAGACGTCCAGTTCCGATTGCTTCTGCAGCGCCATGTCCTTGACCTGAAGGTGGACCGGCTGGTCTTCCTCATGGTTGGTGTTGGACAGGAAGACCGAGGACAGGCGGTCGAAGGTCAGGACGCCGTCCGGCTTGGGGTAATCGATCTTTTTGTGCCGGGCGGCCGGTTGCAGCGATTGCGCGTCGGTCTTGCCGTGGCCGAGCGTGCCGAAAACGGAGAAGCCGAACAGCGTGTTGGTCCACATGTCGAGACCGCCGAGCGCGACGCCCAAGCCCGTGCCAAGCTTCGACCACAACGGCTTGACGTTGCGCACCCGTTTGAGATCCTTGCCGATGGCGGTGCCGCGCCACTCGTTTTCGATCTCGATCACCTCGTCATTGGCGCGGCCGGCGGCAATCGCGCCCGCAATGTTGTCGGCCGCAAGGATGCCGGAGAGGACCGCGTTATGGCTGCCCTTGATGCGCGGCACGTTGACGAGACCAGCCGAACAGCCGATCAGCGCCCCGCCGGGGAAGGTCAGCTTCGGCACCGACTGGTAACCGCCCTCGGTGATGGCGCGGGCGCCGTAAGACAGCCGCTTGGCGCCCTCGAACGTGCCGCGGATCGCGTCATGGGTCTTGAAGCGCTGGAATTCCTCGAAGGGATAGAGATAGGGGTTCTTGTAGTTCAGGTGCACGACGAAGCCGACGGCGACGAGATTGTCCTCCAGGTGATAGAGGAACGAACCGCCGCCGGTCGACATGCCGAGCGGCCAGCCGAACGAGTGCTGCACCAGGCCCGGACGGTGGTTCTCCGGCTTCACCTGCCAGAGTTCCTTCAACCCGATGCCGTATTTCTGGGGCTCGCGATCCTTCTGCAGATCGAACCGGTTGATCAGCTGCTTGGCGAGCGAACCGCGCACGCCCTCGCCGATCAGCACGTATTTGCCGTGAAGCTCCATGCCGCGGGTGAAGTTCGGGCCGGGCTCGCCGTTCTTCTCGACGCCCATGTCGCCGGTCGCCACACCCTTGACGGCGCCGTTCCCGTCATAAAGCACTTCGGTCGCGGCAAAACCGGGATAGATCTCGACGCCGAGCGCTTCCGCCTTTTCGGCGAGCCAGCGACAGACGTTTCCGAGCGAGACGATATAGTTGCCGTGATTGTTCATCAGCGGCGGCATCATGACGTTCGGCAGGCGGATCGAGCCGGCCGGGCCGAGGAAGAGGAAATGATCGGCGGTGACCGGCTGCTTGAACGGATGCCCTTCCTCCTCGCGCCAGCCGGGCAACAGCGCGTCGATGCCCGACGGATCGACCACCGCGCCCGACAGGATATGGGCGCCGACTTCCGAACCCTTTTCGAGCACGACGACCGTCAGGTCCGGATTGACCTGTTTCAGGCGGATCGCCGCAGACAGCCCAGCAGGCCCCGCCCCAACGATCACAACGTCGAATTCCATCGCCTCGCGTTCCGGAAGTTCTTGCTCGCTCATATCCAACTCCGCTCACCGGCCCCTTCCGGCTTATTCAGGCAACCTGTTTGACAAAAGCGCCCCGGCTTGTCGAGGCGGGAAAACGTCCTCCGCCTTGTCATTCGCGCAAATGGCGTTTCGGTTTGCTCATATTACGTTTACGTTCACGTCATTTATAGGCACGGAACCGAAGAAAGCAAGATCGGCCTTTCGCCACCCTTTGCCGCTCCTTATAAAGATCCGACAACCGATGACAGGAATTGGGGAAGGAACAGCATCATGGATTTGGGTCTCACCGGAAAACGCGCTCTCGTGCTCGCCTCGTCGCGCGGGCTCGGCCTTGGAATCGCCAAGGCGCTTGCGAGCGAAGGCGCGCATGTCCTCCTCGTCGGCCGCTCCGGCGAACGGCTGACGGAGAACTGCAAGGCGATCAATGCCGAAGGTAAAGGCAAGGCAGACTGGGTCTGGGGCGATCTTTCCGACGAGAACTTCGTCGAAGCGATGAAGACCGCTGTCAAGGAAAAGCTCGGCGGCATCGATATCCTGGTCAACAATACCGGCGGCCCGACGCCGGGCACGGCGGAAGAAATGACCGCCGACAAGCTCGACACCTTCTTCCAGTCCATGGTTCTGCGGGTCATCACGCTCACCAACGCCTTCCTGCCGCAGATGAAGGAACAGGGGTTCGGCCGCATCCTGACCTGCGCTTCGTCAGGCGTCTTCGAGCCGATCGCCAACCTCGCGCTCTCCAACACGCTGCGTTCGGCGCTGGTCGGCTGGAACAAGACGATCGCGACCGAAGTGGCGGGCTTCGGCATTACCGCCAACATGCTGCTTCCCGGCCGCATCCATACCGACCGTATCGACGAACTCGACGGCGCCAATGCCAAGCGCACCGGCAAGTCGGTGGAGGAAATCCGCGCCGCCTCGCTGAAGACCATTCCCGCCGGCCGGCTTGGCCGAGTCGAGGAATTCGCCGCCGCCGGCGCCTTCCTCTGCTCGGTCCCGGCAAGCTATGTCACCGGCACGATGCTCAGGGTCGACGGCGGCGCGTCGCGTTCGATCTGAAGTTTCGGAGCGAGCGTAAACCCCGGTCGTTAAACATTGAATCGAATTGAGGTGCCGCTATTGGCGGTATCTCAATTCGCCTGAGTTAAGAGGCAAGCCGGCCCCCCAAAATCAAAGGATCGCCGGCATGATCGAAAGTGTTTCGGGGGCGACCGATTCTCCCTCGCCCAGTATACCCTCCTCGGTACCTCACCCCCCGGCGCCTTCGGCTCTCTCCGCCGCCGCCTCGATCTCGGCGACGCTTGCAGCCGGACAGGTGGTGACATCCTATGCCGGAAGCTGGGAAGCCGCGACCCGCCATGCGGCCGAAAGCTCTGCGATTTCCAGCCGGTCGGGCATCCAGCATGCCCGAAGCCTCGAGGCCGTGGACGACGTGGTGGTCCGCAACCTTCTCGACAGCCTGTCGCCCGCAAGCCGCATCGCCGGCAGCTTTTTCCTGGCCGATGGCGAGGAACCGGCGCCCAAATCGCTGATCGCCACCTATTACGAAGACGTCTGACCTGAGATCCTCCGCCAATGCGACATCACGCAAATGCGTATCGCGGCGGGATTTTCCCGAGCCTATGATCTCCATGTCCAAGCCTTGGAGGTTTTCCCATGACATTTGCTCGACTTGCACTCTCTGCGATCGGTGTGTTGATGGTGGCGGTCGGCCTCCTCTGGATCGGCCAGGGCACCGGCGCCTTCCCCTACCCCGCCAGCAGTTTCATGATCAACCAGACGCCCTGGATCATCAGGGGAGCCGGCGTCGCGATCATCGGTTTTGTCGTCATCTGGGGCGCCCGGCGGTTTCTCCGCTAGTTGCGGTGGGCGCACGCGCCTCGCGCATCCAAAAGGCGAAAAAGATTAACTCCAGTTCATCTAAGCCCTTCATTACAAACCTTTAATCCCTCTTCACCGGTTAGTGAGCCGGACGGGCAAAACTTGTCTTTTTTGCGCCGCAATATGGGCGGTTCGATGGAGCGATACCATTGGCACAACCATAGGCGAGCGGTTAAACCATGAAGAAGATCTGGATTTTTGCTGGCATTCTTGTCGCTGTCGGCGTTGCGGGCTGGGAGTTCCGCGATCGGCTTCCCTTTCTTTCATCCTTCGTTGAGCAGGCATCCGCCGATGCCGGCGACGGCCAGCCGCCAGGCACGCAGCGCCGGCGCGGCGCAGGCGGGCCGCCGCCGGCGGTCAAGACGGTCGCCGCCGCCCGTGCGGCGCTGCCGATGGACGTCACCGCCTCGGGTGCCGCCAGCGCCGACGAGAACACGACGATCGCCGCCCAGCAGCCGGGCATCGTCGTCAGCATCGAAGCAACCGACGGCGCCTTCGTCAAGACCGGCGACCTGATCGCCAAACTCGACGACCGCACCGCCAAGGCCGCCCTGGACAAGGACAAGGCGCTTCTCGTCCGCGACCAGGCGACGCTGACCCAGGCCCAGACGGCACTTGCCCGCGCCAACGATCTTCTGCACGGCAATGCCGGAACGCAGCAGACCGTCGACCAGGCAAAGGCCGCGCAGGATACCGCCGCCGCCACCGTGCAGAGCGACAACGCGGCGATAGCCTCCGACCAGATCGCCATCGACCACACGGATATCCGCGCACCCTTCGACGGCAGGCTCGGCGATATCGACATCAGCACAGGTGCCTATCTCAGCGCCGGCTCGGCAGTGGTGACGATCGCCAAATACGATCCGATCTATGTGAAGTTCCACCTTCCCGAAGCCTATCTCGGCCAGCTCAAGCACGGTTCGGCGGCGAATGCGGTGGCGGTCGATGCCGTGCCACAGGGCGGCGGCACCTCGGCCAGGGGAGCCCTGAGTTTCTTCGACAACAGCGTCGATCCCGCTTCGGGCACGATCCTCGCCAAGGCGAAGTTCGACAATCCCTCAGGCACGCTGTGGCCGGGGCAATCGCTGAATGTGACCGTGCATTTTGAGAGCGACGACAAGGACATCGTGGTGCCGACGGTGGCGGTCAATCCGGGCGTCGACACACCGTTCGTCTATGCGGTCGGCGACGACAAGAAGGTCCACGTGACGCCGGTTAAGATTGCCCGTTCCAACGGCCCGAACACGGCGATCGCCGGCGGGCTCGCCGAAGGGACGCATGTGGTGGTCGAAGGCCAGGTGCAGCTCGTCGATGGCGCCACCGTCGCCGAGCAGTTCAAAAACGCCCGCGCGCCTGCCGAAACCAAGGGCAACGGCAATGATCAGGCGATCGAAGTGGGAGAGGCGCAATGATCCCCGAATTCTGCATCCGTCGCCCGGTCGCCACCACGCTGCTTGCCATCGGCGCCGTGCTCGCCGGGCTTGCCGGCTACCAGCTCCTGCCGGTCGCCGCCCTGCCGCAGGTGGATTTCCCGACCATCAACGTGTCAGCCCAGCTGACCGGCGCCTCGCCGCAAACGATGGCGACGGCCGTTTCGACCCCGCTGATCAAGCAGTTCGAGACGATCCCCGGCATCAGCGAAATCAGCGCCACCAACTCGCTCGGCAATACGTCGATCGTGCTGCAGTTCGATCTCAACCGGAATATCGACGCCGCCGCCGCCGACGTGCAGGCGGCCATCTCGCATGCGACCCGGCAATTGCCAGACAACATGACGACGCCGCCGAGCTACAGGAAAACCAACCCGGCCGATGCCCCGGTTCTGCTGCTTGCGGTGAAGAGCGATACGCTGCCCCGCAGCAAGGTGGACGAGATCGCCGAGGACGTGCTGTCGCCCTCGCTCTCGACCCTGCCCGGCGTTGCGGAAGTCTCGATCTTCGGCGCCCAGACCTATGCGGTGCGCGTCGAGGTCGATCCCAACAAGCTGCAGGCCCGCAATCTCGGCGTCGACAACGTCACGAACGCGATTGCGAGCGCCAACAGCCAGGCGCCGGTCGGCTCGCTCGAAAACAACAGCCAGCGGCTGACCATCAATGCCGATACCCAGCGCACCAATGCCGAGCAGTTCCGTTCGCTGGTGATCGCCAGCCCGAACGGCGCGCCCGTTCACCTCGGCGATGTCGCCAATGTTCAGGACAGCGTCGAGAACCTCGATGCCGGCAGCTGGTACGACGGCAACCAGTCGATCATCCTCGCCATCCAGCGCCAGCCGGATGCCAATACGGTCGAGGTGGTGGATGCCGTGCGTGCAAAACTACCGGGACTTTCCGCGGAACTGCCGGCCTCGGTTTCGATCAACGTCATGAACGATTCCTCGACGGCGATCCGCGCCTCGATATCCGACGTGCAGTTCACGCTGATGCTGACGATCGGGCTCGTCGTTCTGGTCATCTATCTCTTCCTCGGCCGGATCACAGCGACGCTGGTTCCGGGGCTTGCCGTGCCGCTGTCGCTGATCACAACGTTCGGCGCCATGTATGTGCTCGGCTACAGCATCGACAACATCTCGCTGCTCGGGCTGACGCTGTCGGTCGGGCTGGTGGTGGATGACGCGATCGTCATGCTCGAAAACATCATGCGGCATGTCGAGGACGGCATGAAGCCGATGCAGGCGGCGCTGCAGGGCGCCTCGGAAGTCAGCTCGACGATCATTTCCATGTCGGTATCGCTAATCGCCGTGTTCATCCCGATCCTGTTGATGGGCGGGGTGGTCGGACGGCTTTTCAACGAGTTCGGCATGGTGGTGGCGCTCGCCATCGTCGCTTCGGCGGTCGTGTCGCTGACGGTGACGCCGATGCTCGGCTCGCGCCTGTCCGGGGCCGAACATCACCCGGGGCTGATGGTGCGCATTTTCGACGCCGGCTTTTCCCGCACGCTGAAGGGCTACGACCGGGCGGTCGGCTGGTGCCTCAGGAACCGGGGCATCATCATGCTCGTCTTCCTCGCTTCGGTTGCCGGATCGGTCTACCTGTTCCGGACGCTGCCGACGAGCTTCTTCCCGCAGGAGGATATCGGCCGCCTGACGATCTCCACCCGTGCCCGCGAGGACATTTCCTATCCGGCGATGCGCGACCTGCAGGCGCAGGTGGCCGCAGCCGTGCAGCAGAACCCGGCGGTCAAGCACGTCACCTCGATCGTCGGCAGCAACGGCCGCAGCTCGCTCAACAACGGGACGATCTGGGTGGAACTGAAGGACAGAGACCAGCGCCCGCCGCTCGAGCAGACGCTGCGGGACCTTCGGCAGGCGACATCGAAATTCGCCGGCATCAAGACCTTCATCACCCCGCAGCAGAGCCTGCGCTTCGGGGGCCGCGCCACGGCCAGCCAATACCAGCTCGTGGTGCAGGCGCTGAAGGCCTCGCAGACCGGCGAATGGTCGGACAAGATCCAGGCGGCGATGCGCGCCGACCGGGCGCATTTCACCGACGTCACCTCCGACGCCCAGAACGACGCGATCGAGGCCAATATCAAGGTCGATCCGGAAAAGGCCGCCTCGTTCGGGATTACCGACGACGAGCTGCGCAAGACGCTGCAGATGGCATTCGGCGGTTATACGGCGGCCGAAATCCAGTCGACCGGCGACAGCTACGACGTCATCACCGAGTTCGATAATACGCAGCAATGGAACGACCAGATGCTGCAGGGCGTCAGGGTGATGTCGTCCAACGGTTCGCTCGTGCCGCTGTCGAACTTCGCGACGGTGGTGCGCCAGACGGCGCCGGTCACCATCAACCAGACCGGCCAGCTGGTCTCGACAACGGTGTCGTTCAACCTGCCGGCCGGGGTGTCGCTCTCGGATGCGACGGCCGCGATCGACCAGATCAAGGCCAACCTGCAGATGCCGAACGACGTGTTCACGTCATACGGCGGCACGGCGCAGATTTTTCAGCAGAGCCAGGGCAATACGCCGCTGCTGATTCTCGCCGCCGTGTTGACCATCTATGTGGTGCTCGGGGTGCTCTACGAGAGCTTCATCCACCCGCTGACCATTCTGTCCGGCCTGCCGGCGGCAGCCTTCGGGGCGCTCTTGGCGCTAAAACTGTTCGGTTTCGACCTGTCTATCATCGCGCTGATCGGGCTGCTGATGCTGATCGGCATCGTCAAGAAGAACGCGATCATGATGATCGACGTGGCGGTGGAGACGATGCGCACGAAGGGAGAAACGGCGGCCGCCGCGATCCACGAGGCCTGCGTGCGGCGTTTCCGGCCGATCATGATGACGACCTTCTGCGCCCTGCTCGGGGCGCTGCCGATCGCGCTCGGCACCGGCGCCTCGTCCGAACTGCGCCAGCCGCTCGGCGTTGCTGTGGTCGGCGGGCTGATCGTTTCCCAGGCCCTGACGCTGTTCATCACGCCCGTCATCTTCGTGGAAATGGACCGGTTCGGGCGCTTCCTCAGCCGGCTCGGCCGCCACAAGGCCGAGGACCTGCAGGAGGCCAATGACGACGTCCCGGCCCGGATGGCCGCCGAGTGATGCCCTTGCCCGCCGACCCGAAAGGCCCGGCGGGCGGGCAGCGGCACAGGTAACCTTAACCGATAACCTGAACGGAGGAACCCGTTTGCATTCACCGCGCCCAATGTCTTTTATGGAAGGCGCAATGCATTGTCTGAGTAAAGCGCTATGAAGGCGGTCGGGCCAGGGGGTGGCCCGACCGTTTTCTGTTTCGGCAGATGACGGCTCAAAGGCAGTCGAGCGCCAGGATCACTTCCCTTCCAGCAGCTTCGGCAAATCGCTGATCAGCCCATCGCGCACCGCAAAACTGATTGGCTCTTTCGGATACCGCTTGGTATCGACCAGCAACCTTGCGAAAATGACGCGCCGCTCGTCCTTCATCGCCCAGCCGACGAACCAGCCGAGCGGGCGGTCGTAATCGACCTTGCCGGCCTTGTCGCGCAGCCAGCCGGACCCGGTCTTGCCCTGGATATCCCAGCCGTCGCCTGCCTGGAAATGCGGCACGATCGCCAGCGTCATGTCGACCGCATGTTCGGAGACCGGCAGGCCACCATTGAGGAAACGGCGCAGGAACCGCACCTGCTCGTCGGCGGAAATCTTCAGCGACGACATCAGCCAGGATTCGGTCAAACCATCGGTATTGCCCGGGCCGCCGGCGACATCGCGGTTGCCGTAACCGAAGCGCTGGATGTAATCCGCAAAGGCTTTGTTGCCGAGCTTGCGGGTGATTTCCTGCGAATACCAGACGACCGATTCCTTTTCCCAGATCAGCGGATCGACATCCTTGCGCACCCGCTCCGGCCCGCCGAACTTCGCCTGATATTTCCACCGCGGGTTCTGAGCGTCGGTGAGGATGCCCGCGTCATAACCCATCATGGCCAAAGGCAGTTTGAAGGTGGATTGGGGATAGAAGCCCTGGTCGCAGGTTCCCTGACGGTAGAGCGCGTCGCCGCTGCCCTCGTCGATGATGACGGTGCAGCGGATCGGATCGGCGGCACCGGCAGAGGTACAATCGAGAAAAGCCACGGTAATTCCAAGAGAAAATGCCAGAAGAAACGAATTTCTGAAAGCCATCGAAGTGCTCCAAGTGAAGTGACCCGGACTTTCTAGGCCGGCTTGCGAGCCCCAATCAAACGATGATATCTGCGGGCAGACATGAATTTAAATAGGCCATAGCCATGGTTCGACCATATTTGCCGCTGAACGCGCTGCGCGCCTTCGAGGCCGCCGCGCGCCACCTCTCCTTCACGAGGGCGGCGATCGAGCTCTGCGTCACGCAGGCGGCTGTCAGCCATCAGGTGAAACTGCTCGAGCAGAGGCTCGGCGTGACGCTGTTCCGCCGCCTGCCGCGCGGGCTGATGATCACCGAGGAAGGACTGGCGCTGCTGCCGGCGCTGCAGGACAGTTTCGACCGCATGGCCGCCATGCTGGAGCGCTTCGAAGACGGACATGTGCGCGAGGTGCTGAAGCTCGGCGCGGTCGGCACGCTTGCGGTCGGCTGGCTGCTGCCGCGGCTTTCCGACTTCCGGGAAAAATACCCGTTCATCGATCTGCGGCTTTCCACCAACAACAACCGCGTCGACATCGCCGCCGAAGGGCTCGACTACACGATCAAGTTCGGCAACGGCGCCTGGCACGATATCGAGGCGGATGCCCTGTTCGAGACGCCGCTTTCCGTCCTCTGCATTCCGCCGATCGCAAGGCAGCTGAGAAGCCCGGAGGACGTCGCTCACCAGGTGCTGCTGCGCTCCTACCGCGCCGACGAATGGCCGAGCTGGTTCGAGGCCGCACATGTCGCCCCGCCGCAGATCCGCGGTCTGGTGTTCGACAGTTCCGTGCTGATGGTCGAGGCGGCGATGCAAGGGGCCGGCGTGGCGCTCGCCCCTCCCCTGATGTTTTCCCGCCAGCTTGCCGCCGGCATGATCGAACAACCCTTCCCGATCACCATTTCCAAGGGCAGCTACTGGCTGACGCGGCTCAAATCCCGCACCGTGACGCCGGCCATGGAAATGTTCCGCAACTGGCTCTCCGAACAGGCGGCGGAGACGCGACGGCAGCTGGAAATCTAGAGGGGGCGGGGTTGCCATCCCGGCCGCCTTGTGCGATCACGCGCCCTCTCAAAATTTCCGGGCGCCAGCAGCGCCCTTTTTCGCGTTCGGAGCCCTGCCAGCACATGGTCGCGGTTCCGGTTCAATGATTTTCGATGGATAAAAGGAGCACGGCGATGGCACGGGCGCTCGGGCTTGATTTCGGCACGACGAATACGGTTATGGCACTGGCGGATGGCGGCAGCGCCACGCATTCGATGAGCTTCACCAGCAGCGCCGGCGAGAGCGATTCGATGCGCACCGCGCTCTCCTTCATGAAGGATCCGGTGATGGGGGCGCAGGCGCTTAAGGTCGAGGCCGGACAGGCCGCGATCCGCCAGTTCATCGACAACCCCGGCGACTGTCGTTTCCTGCAGTCGATCAAGACATTTGCGGCAAGCGCGCTTTTCCAGGGCACGCTGGTATTCGCCCGCCGGCATGTCTTCGAGGACCTGATGGAGATCTTCCTGAAGCGCCTGAAGGTCTATGCGGAGGACAACTGGCCGGCCGACGTGTCGCGGGTGATCGCCGGACGGCCGGTGCATTTCGCCGGCGCCAATCCGGATGAGAAGCTTGCAACCGAGCGCTACAACGAGGCGCTGACCCGGCTCGGCTTTCCGGAAATCCACTATGTCTACGAGCCGGTGGCGGCCGCCTATTATTTCGCCCAGACGCTGAAGAGCGACGCGACCGTGCTCGTCGCCGACTTCGGCGGCGGCACGACCGACTATTCGCTGATCCGTTTCGAAACGAAGGCCGGTAAGCTGACCGCCACCCCGATCGGCCATTCAGGCGTCGGCGTCGCGGGCGACCATTTCGACTACCGGATGATCGACAACCTGGTGGCGCCTGAGATCGGCAAGGGCAGCAAGTTCAAGAGCTTCGACAAGGTGCTGGATGTGCCGGCCGGTTATTACGTCAATTTCGGCCGCTGGAACCAGTTGTCCATCTTCAAGACCAGCCGCGAATTCACCGACCTCAAATCGCTGGTGCGCTCGGCGCTGGAGCCGGACAAGCTCGAACTGTTCATCGACCTCGTCGACCATGACGAGGGTTACCCTCTTTACCAGGCGATCTCTGCGACCAAGATGGCGCTGTCGGGTGCGGAAGAAGCGGAATTCAACTTCGCCCCCCTCGGCAAGGCGGGCCGCAAGATGGTCAAACGCTCCGATTTCGAAGCCTGGATCGCCGAAGACCTCGGCCGAATCGAAGGCGCGCTCGACGAGGTCCTGGAAAAGACCGGCACCGCGCCCGCCGAAATCGACAAGGTGTTCCTGACAGGCGGCACCTCCTTCGTGCCGGCCGTGCGCAGCATTTTTACCCGACGATTCGACGCCTCGAAGATCGAGACCGGCGGCGAACTGCTGTCGATCGCCCATGGCCTGGCGCTGATCGGCGAGAGCGACAATATCGCGCAATGGGCGGCTTGAGGGGTAAACGCCCTGCCCCCGCGGTTTTGGGGCAAGCCGGTTGCGCCCAGCCGATCTCCCCCTTGAGGGAGGGCATAGGGGGGTGACCCTCTCCGCACCCTCCTCGGCCACTGCATTTGCCGCACCGTCGTTCCCCCCTCTGTCACCTTGACATCTCCCCCTCAAGGGGGGAGATCAGCGGGAGATTGCCGCACCGTCTCCGTCCGCATGGGGTCGCCCATTCAAGCCCAAAACCAGTTCCCTCCTCACCGCCACATGCTGTAACGTGAATCCATGAACCTCGCCCAAGACATGGACGCTCCCGAGCTCGCCGCCCTTCTGCATTTTTATGCGGATGCGGGGGTGGAATGGCTTGTCGAGGACGAACCGGTCGACCGGTTTGCGCAGTTTGCGGCCCAGAAGGCGGCGCAGGCGGAAGCGCGCGCTGCTGCATCTTCGCGGCAGCAGCCGGCTCAGAATGCATCGCCTGCCCAGTCCCGCACGGGGGACGCTGCTCCTGCGGCACCGAATCGTTCCGCTTCAACAGTGCGCGCCGCAGCTCCCCCACCAGCTTCCGCGCCGGTCTCGGTGCCCGATGAGCAGGCGGTGGCCTCGGCGCGATTCGCAGCCGACAGCGCCCGCTCGCTCGACGAACTCAAAACAGCACTCGAAGCCTTCAACGGCTGCAACCTGAAGAACGGGGCGCGCAACACCGTATTCGCGAGCGGCAATCCGGCGTCCGGCATCATGGTGATCGGCCCGATGCCGAATGCGGACGACGACCGCGACGGCGCGCCCTTCGCCGGCCGGCAGGGGCAGCTGCTGGACCGCATGCTCGGCGCGATCGGCCTTGCGCGCGACGGCGTCATGCTCACCAATATCATTCCCTGGCGGCCGCCGGGAAACCGCATGCCGTCGCAGGCCGAGATGGATATCTGCCGGCCGTTCCTCGAACGCCAGGTGGCGCTCGCAGAACCGAAACGGCTGCTTCTGCTCGGCAATTTCCCGGCGCGCTTCTTCTTCGGCGGCAATGGCACGATCCATTCGATGCGGGGCGAATGGCGCGAGCTCACTTTCGGGGGAATCAGCCTTTCGGCGATCGCCACGCTGCATCCGCAGGAACTGCTGGCGGCCCCCGCCAACAAGGCGCTGGCCTGGCAGGACCTGCTGATGTTCAAAATGCATGTTTCAGGGCACTGACAGCCCGCATTTCAGGCAGATTTACCCGTATTTTAGTCAAAGTTACGGAAATATGAAGAATGCCATGCAAACCACGCATGGCAGTGTGGCGTTTCGCTGCATTGCAGAATCGATGGTGCGCTGCAATATTAGCCGTGTGTCTTGGGAGGAATTTCAGGTTTAAGGAACCAAGGCCATGACTACCCGCTTCCGCCCGATCCATTCGGGTTTCGAAACTCTTCGCATCGCCGGCCTGTCGCCGCGCTCGACGAAGGGTTATCACCATTTCGGCTCTGCGACGAACGAGCAGCTTACCTCCCGTGCCATGGCGCGTCCGGTCGGCATTACCCGTCCGGCTTCGGTCTTTGCCGATTTCCGCGAACGTTGATCGCGCGGTTTCCAAGGAAGCATCAGCCATGACGGCCATTCTCCATCCGATCCGCACCCTGCGTGAGAACTTTTCCCACATCGGCGCCGCCGTGAACGCCTCGCGCGAGTTCAGCCGCGCGGGCGCCTTCCGCGCCTCTGCCGAAGCGACCAATCCGGTCACCGCGGCCATCCCGCTTTAAGCGGCTTCAGGCACCGGGGCAGGTCAAGCCCCGGGCGGCGATGCCTTGCGCGCCGCCTTCCGCTCGAGCCCCAGCTGGTGCTCGCGGTAAATGATGAAAATCCCCGCCGATACAGTAATCGCCGTCCCGACCAGCATGGTCGCCGTCGGCACATCCCCGAACAGAACATAGGCAATGCAGATCCCGAGCAGGATCGAGGTGTATTCGAACGGCGCGACCGTCGAGACATCGGCATTGCGATAGCTTTCCGTCAGCAGGATCTGGCCGATGCCGCCGCAGAAACCTGCGCCGATCAGGAACAGCTTTTCCGACAGCGTCATGTCGGTCCAGCCGAAGGGCAGGCTCAGCAGCGAAAACAGCGCCCCGGACAGCGAGAAATAGAGGACGATCGTCGCCGTCTTTTCGGTGCGCACGAGCTGGCGCGTCTGGATCATCGCGAACCCGGCCAGCACCGCCGAGAGGATGACGGAGGCAGCGCCGATCGCCTGTTCCGAGCCCATGCCGCCCTGTTCGAACATGGTGAGCTTCGGCCAGGAGATGATCACCACCCCGACCATGCCGATCATGACCGCCGTCCACCGGTAGATACGCACCGTCTCCTTGAGGAAGATCGCCGCGAAAACGACGGCCAGGAGCGGCGAGGAATAACCGATCGCGATCGCATCCGGCATCGGCAGGTGCACGAGGCCATAGAATCCGAAAACCATGGAGAGGATGCCGAGAAAGCCGCGTTTCACATGACCGGTCAGGCTGTTCGTGTGGAAGGCGCCACGCAGCTCGCCCTGAAAGGCGAGATAGGCCATGATCGGCACCAGCGCGAAGGCGGAACGGTAGAAGGTGATCTGTCCGGCCGGAATATCGGGACCTGCGGATTTGATACAGGTCTGCATCATCACGAAGATCACCACGGAGGTGACTTTGAACATAATCCCCCGCAGGGGATTGAGGGCATCGGCGGACATCAACAACTCATGCGAATTTTAAAGGGAATTTCAGGCGGAAATCCAGTCCGCACCGACGGGATGATGAGCGAGGAAATCGGGGAAGATTCAGTTTGCGGGCAAAGTAACGGAAAAGTGCCGTGAGCGGGATCAAAACTGATGATAGGTCGATCAATATCCGTGACCTCGTGAAAGATTGCGCGAAATATACCAGAATGAAATCAGGTTTTATTTTAGCCAAAGTTTCAACAATCGTTTAGCATTGCGTGCAATTATCCGCGCGGCGACGGTGTGTGCCAGATCGAGAGAGTGCTGCAGGGCTCTCGATACCAATTTGAAGAGCCGGTTCAGGAAGCAACATGCGAACAGATACGGGCCAGATCGTTCATCTGGCAGATTACCGCCCCACCGACTTCGTCCTGGAACGCGTCGATCTGACTTTCGAGCTCGACCCGACCAATACAAAGGTTGATGCACGACTGATCTTCCACCGGCGCGAAGGTGTCGATCCGTCCGCGCCGCTCGTTCTGGATGGCGACGAACTGACGCTGTCCGGCCTGCTGCTCGACCAGAACGAAGTTCCCGCGGCGCAATACGATGCGACGCCGGAGAGGCTGACGATCCGCGACCTGCCGGCCGAATCTCCCTTCGAAATCACCGTCACAACCTTCATCAATCCGGAAGCCAACAGCCAGCTGATGGGTCTCTACCGGACCAACGGCGTCTACTGCACCCAGTGCGAGGCCGAAGGTTTCCGCCGCATCAGCTATTTCCCCGACCGGCCGGACGTGCTGGCGCCCTATACGATCACCATCATCGGCGACAAGGCCGCCAATCCGGTCATGCTGTCGAACGGCAATTTCCTCGGCGGCGCCGGTTATGACGAGGGCCGCGCGTTTGCCGCCTGGTTCGATCCGCATCCGAAACCGAGCTATCTGTTCGCGCTTGTCGCCGGCGATCTCGGCGTGGTGGAAGACAAGTTCGTCACCATGTCCGAGCGCGAGGTGACGCTGAAGATCTATGTCGAACATGGCAAGGAAGCCCGCGCGGCCTATGCCATGGACGCGCTGAAGCGCTCGATGAAATGGGACGAGGAGCGGTTCGGCCGCGAATACGACCTCGACATCTTCATGATCGTCGCCGTGTCCGATTTCAACATGGGGGCCATGGAAAACAAGGGCCTCAACGTCTTCAACGACAAATACGTGCTGGCCGACCCGGAAACCGCGACCGACCAGGATTACGCGAATATCGAGGCGATCATCGCCCACGAATATTTCCACAACTGGACCGGCAACCGCATCACCTGCCGCGACTGGTTCCAGCTTTGCCTCAAGGAAGGCCTGACGGTCTATCGCGACCACGAGTTTTCCGCCGACCAGCGTTCGCGCGCGGTCAAGCGCATCGCCGAAGTGCGGCACCTGAAATCGGAACAGTTCCCGGAAGACGCAGGCCCGCTCGCGCATCCGGTCCGCCCGACCAAATACCGCGAAATCAACAATTTCTACACGACGACCGTCTATGAGAAGGGTTCGGAAGTCACCCGCATGATCGCGACGCTGCTAGGGCGCGACGATTTCAAGGCGGGCATGGACCTCTATTTCGAGCGCCATGACGGCCAGGCCGCGACGGTCGAGGATTTCGTCAAGTCGTTCGAGGATGCGAGCGGCCGCGACCTCACCCAGTTCTCGCTCTGGTATCATCAGGCCGGCACGCCGCTCGTCACCGTGTCGAGCGATTACGACCAGGCAAGCGGCACGTTCACGCTGTCGCTCGAGCAGATGATCCCCGCGACCCCCGGCCAGACCGCCAAGGAGCCGATGCATATCCCGCTCTCGTTTGCGCTGATCCTCGACAACGGCTCGGCAGCGGTGCCGACCAAGGTCGCGGGCGGCGAAGTGACCGGCGACGTGCTGCATCTGACCGAACGCCGGCAGAGCTTTACATTCTCCGGCATTTCGTCGCGGCCGGTCCTGTCGCTCAACCGGTCTTTCTCGGCGCCGATCAACCTGCATCTCGACCAGACGCCGGCCGATCTCGCCCATATCGCCCGCCACGATACCGATCTCTTCGCCCGCTGGCAGGCGCTGACCGATCTTGCCCTGCCGAACCTGATGCAGGCGGCGCGCGATGCGCGCGAGGGCAAGGAGATCACCTGCGATCCGGCTTTCGTCGCCGCACTTCTCGAAGCGGCCGGCGACGAGGCGCTGGAGCCTGCCTTCCGCGCCCAGGCGCTGACCCTGCCGAGCGAGGCCGACATTGCCCGCGAACTCGGCGGCAACAACGATCCGGATGCGATCCATGCGGGCCGCAACGCCATTCTCTCGGAAATCGCCAAGGCGGGGAAGCAGACCTTCCAACGCCTGTTCGACGACATGAAGGTAAAGGGCGCCTTCACGCCGGATGCTGCCAGCGCCGGCAAGCGGTCGCTGCGCAACACCGCGCTGTCCTATCTCACCTATGCGGAAGGAACCCCTGCCCGCGCCGCCGAGGCCTTCGCCTCCGCCGGCAACATGACCGATCTCGTGCAGGCGCTGACCGTGCTCGCCCACCGCTTCCCTGACGCACCGGAAACGGCAGACGCGCTCGCCACGTTCCTCACCCGCTTCGACGGCAACGCGCTGGTCATCGACAAATGGTTCTCCACCCAGGCGACCATTCCGGGCGCCGGGGCGCTTGCCCGCGTCAAGGCGCTGATGGACAACCCGCGCTTCATCGCCACCAATCCGAACCGGGTGCGCTCGCTGATCGGCACGTTCGCCTTCGGTAACCCGACAGGCTTCAACCGCGCCGATGGCGAAGGCTACCGGTTCCTGGCCGAGCAGATCCTCGCGATCGACCCGCGCAATCCGCAGCTCGCCGCCCGCATCCTGACATCGATGCGCTCGTGGCGTTCCCTGGAGCCGCAGCGCGCCGACCATGCACGTGCCGCCCTGTCGACCATCGAGCATGCGGCGACGCTCTCGACCGACGTGCGCGACATCGTCGAGCGGATGCTGAAGGGCTAAGCCGGCGGATGCCGGCTATTCCACGTCAATGCCGCTGATGTCGATGGCGACCGCGACCCGCTCGAGAATGGGCCGGTTGTCGGCGCCGATGGCGTAGACGCGGCGTTTGGTGGGGAAGACAAGCCCGCCAAAAGTCTGCGGCTCGCTGGCATAGTTGGCGCTCGACGTTCCGCCCATGATTTCGACGCTGTAGTCATGCCGGCGCAGAATTCCGGCTGCGTCGAAATAAAAGATCTGTTCGGTGGAATGACTGGCGACATCCGGCGGGAAGATCACCTTCAGCCGTCGCCATATTTCGCCATGCACGTCCCAGGGCTCGATTTCCTCGACAATGAAACCGGGCAGCCCGAACAGGAACGGCGTCGTTAGATAGGTCCAGATCGCATATCCCGTAAAATAGGCGAGGTGCTGGGCGTCCCAGGGGGTCTGGATCACGTGACCGGCGAAGGCCTTTCGCGGGTGCTCCCGTTCTTCGAGAACCTCGCCCCGGTCGGTGACAATAGCCGTCCGGCCGGGCTCATACTCGCTGTGCCGGCCCGTTTCGAGGAACGGCGAAAACGCGGCATGCTGCCGATGCGGATCGATCGAAACCGAAACGTCCGAGAGCGCTCCGGGCCATCCCTTGAGGTGCCACATCGTTCCTCCGACCGAAATGCGGGCCGTCAGCTTGCTGATCTGTCGCCAACGTTCCCAGCCGCCATGCGCCGCAACGGCAAGTTCCAGCAAATCGCTCATATCCATCTTCTCCTTTAACAGCAGATAGCGAAGATTTCGGTTTAAATTTGAAACCAATCGACATAGAAGCTTAATTGGTTTAAATTTGCAACCTCAATTGTCGGATCTTGATGCCATATTCTGGAGATGTCGGATGAAGGGCAGGAAAACCAATCTGGAAACAGCCAATTGCGGCATTGCGCGCAGCCTCCAGATCATTGGAGACTGGTGGACGCTTCTGATCGTTCGGGACGCATTTCGCGGGCATCAGCGTTTCGGGGAGTTCCAGAAGAATCTCGGGTTGGCCAAGAACATCCTGTCGGCGCGGCTGAAAAAGCTCGTGCAGGAGGGGGTCTTCACCATCGAGCCCCACCCGGATAGCCCGTCGAGCCCTCGCTACGTCCTGACGCCAAAAGGCGAAAAGCTTTACACCGTGCTTGTCGCATTGTGGCAGTGGGGGGAGGAGAATTGCTTCGAACCGGGCGAGTTACAGGCCGAAATGGTGGACAAAGTCGATGGCGCACCGCTCAGGACGCTGCAGGTCGAGGCGGCCGATGGGCGCCTTGTGGGTCCCCGGGATTTCCGCCTCACCTCCCGGCCGTCGTCCGTGGACGTGTAGAGGGCAGGATCACTTTACAAAAAAACGGGAGACCAGCGAGCGGCAGTAGTCGGGCGTCAGCTCGCGGTCGCCGAACAGGATATGATAGACGATCGGCGCAACGACGAAGTCGATCGCCTCTCCCACATGGAATCCGGCCTCGCCCCGCGCCAGGGCGCGCTCTCGCAGGGTTTCCAGATGCTGGTAGGTGAACTGGCAGCATTTTCCGGCGGCGGCGCCTTCCATGGTGCCGAGCACGTCCGCGAGCATCGCCCGCCCGACCTTTGACGACATTTCCTCGGCATATTGGAGGATGAAGGCCTCGAGGTCGCTTTCCATCGCGCCGGTATCTTCCGGGTCGGCGATCGGCCGCATGCGGGCGACCGCGACATCGGCCAATAACTCGGAAAGATCGCCCCAGCGGCGATAGATGGTCGACGGCGTCACACCGGACTTTTCCGCGATCATCGGCACCGTGATCGCGCTGCGATCCATCGTCTTCAGAAGATCCTGGACCGTGCGATGCACTTCCGACTGGATGCGGGCACTGCGCCCACCCTGACGCACCATCTCCCTGGCCATTTTGTTCTCCTTGCCGGCGCATCGCCGGAATATCAAATCTCTTAATGCAAAGATATTGCATTAGCTCAGGAATGCAACTATATGCGCCTAACGCTAAGAAATTGCATTAAGGTGAAATGCCATGAGCAATATCCTCCCCGCCTCCTCTTCACCCTCCGCGCGGCGGATGACGGCCTACAGCTTCCTCGGCGCAGTGCTGATCTCGGCGACCAGCAGCGCGCCGACGCCGCTCTACCATCTCTACCAGGAGCTCTTCCATCTCTCGCCGGCAATGATCACGCTGATCTTCGGCTCCTATTCGTTTGCGCTGCTCGCCGCGCTTCTGACGGTCGGCGGGCTTTCGGACTATCTCGGCCGCCGGCCGCTGATCCTGCTGGCGCTGATCTTCAACGCCGCGGCCTTGATCGTCTTCATGGTGGCGGAATCCGGCACGACGCTGCTGATCGGCCGTATCGTCCAGGGTTTTGCCACCGGCATCGCTTTCCCCACCTTCGGCGCGACCATCCTCGATACCGACAAGCGCACGGGCTCGATACTCAATAGCGTCACCGCCTTTCTCGGCCTGATGATCGGCACGCTCGCCGCCGGCACGCTTGTCGCCTTCGCGCCGGAACCGACGCACCTCATCTACGCGCTGCTATTTCTCGTGACACTCGCCGGCATCGTAGTGCTCGCCTTCATGCCGGAGACCATCACCGGACGGCCGGGGGCGCTCGCCGCCATGCGCCCGCATATCAGCGTGCCGCCGCGGGCCCGCGCCACCCTTCTGAAGGTTACGCCGGTCAATGTCGCCGGCTGGTCGCTCGGAGGCTTCTACCTGTCGCTGATGCCGACGCTGGTCGCCGTCGCGACCGGCATCACCTCGCCCTTCGTCGGCGGCGCGGTCGTCGCGACCCTGATGCTCAGCGCCACCGCGTCGGTCTTCATCTTCCGCACCTGGGCGCCGCAGCGGGTTCTTTTTACCGGCACGACCGCGCTGATGGCCGGCGTCCTGATCACGCTGTCGGGCGTGCATCTTCAGGCCGTCGGGCTTCTCTTCCTCGGCACGGCGGTGGCCGGTCTCGGCTTCGGATCCATCTTTTCGAACATTCTGAAAATCGTCCTGCCGCTTGCCGAAAGCCACGAGAGAGCCGGGCTGTTTGCGGCCTTCCTGGTTGAAAGCTATCTTGCCTTCTCGATCCCGGCGATCATCGCCGGCCTTGCCGCTCCGGCGCTCGGTCTCTCCACGGCGGCTTATTTCTATGGCGCGGTCATCATCGTTCTGGCGTTGATTTCGATTGCCGCGACCCGCACCAACCTTGTCGAAAGCCCGGCCGTCTGACGCCAGGGCCGCCCGCGCCACACCAAGGCGCGGGCTTTCTTTTGGGCGTTGACCAAAGTCAGGGAGGCTTGGCCGGCCGGTGTTATTCTTCTGCCAGTTTCAGGCAGGGAGATTTCCGGATGACCGACATGGACCGCGTCAGCAATGCATTCCAGCTGTTCATAAAAGAGGCGCCCGCCCATCAGGCGGCCTGGCTTGAGGCGGTGCAGAAACTCGGGGCCGCCTCGGCACTGGATGCCAGGACCGAAGAACTCGTCTATATCGGCATCCTCGCCGCCATGCGGATGGAAAGCGGCCTTCCCTTCCATGTCGCGCATGCAAAATCCCTTGGCGCCTCGCGCGGCGAAATCATCAGCGCGATCCTGGCCGGCTTGCCCGCGGTGGGCAACGCGGTGATCCAGGCGCTACCCGTCGCGCTTTGCGCCTATGACGAACCGCAACCAAGGTGATTCCCGTCTCGTTCGCAATTGAATCAAATCGTTAAAAAAATCTTAGCAAGCCTCTGGACACGAAGAATCACTAATGATTCATTGAGTCAGGTTCGCGCGAGCGGCGCGTCGAATCACCATGAGGGACAGAATGAAAACCATGTCGGACGTGCAGCGGGCGACCGCGGCCGAGGGGCGCCTGCGTCTTAAATTTCCGAGCCTTGGAAGTTTGCGCCGGGCTATTCCGGACGAGGCGCGGCTCTCCGTCAAGCCCATCGCGCGGCAGCTGCCGCGCGTCGAGCTCGTTCTGAAACGTTCGATCCCTCTTCTCATCATCGCGTTCCTGACCGTCGTCGCCGCCTCGCGCATTCTCGGCATCGTTTCCGAATATACGCGGATGGAAAATGCCGCACGGCAATCGACCGCGCTGATGGCGGCCGCCGCGAGCGCCGCCTTCGCCGGCGACGCGACGGCGCTGACGGCACACGACCGGGCGGCCGCGGAAAAGCGCCTTGGCTCCTTCCTGCCGCAGGAACGGCTGGAGGCCGATGCATTCTTCCTCTTCGTCGACGAAACCGGCCGCATCTTCGGCGGCACCAAGCAGGCGGCCGGCTATATCGGCAGGCGCCTGACCTCGGTCCTGCCGGAAACCGCGACGCTCAGGCGGTTTAGCGACGAGAGCGGCGTGATCGAAACCTATTTCGGCGAAGTCCCGCATTATGCCGCCATCGAGATGATCGGCAGCGAAGGCGCGCTGATCGTGGCCGCCTATTCGCTGGAAAGCCTCAATCTGGCCTGGCGGCACGATGTCTCGCTCAACGTGACGCTTTTCACCGGCATTTCGGCGATCCTGCTGGTCATCCTTTACGCCTATTACATGCAGGTGAAACGCGCTCGCGAAGCCGACGAAACCTTCGTCGAATCCAACCTGCGTATCGAGACCGCCCTGTCGCGCGGCCGTTGCGGGCTGTGGGATTTCGACGTCACCAACCGGCGCCTGTTCTGGTCGGGATCGATGTACGAGATGCTGGGCCTGCCGCCCGCCGGCAACGTCATCTCGTTTACCGACGCGGCCCGGATGATGCATCCGACCGACGGCAATATCTATGCGCTCGCCCGCGCCATCAGCCGCGGCAATGCCAAGCAGGTCGACCAGGTGTTTCGCATGCGCCATGCGGCCGGCCACTATGTCTGGATGCGCGCCCGCGCGCAGCTGGTGAAGACCAGCCAGGGACGCACCCACGTCATCGGCATCGCCATGGACGTCACCGAACAGCACCGCCTCGCGCAGCGTTACGCCGAGGCCGACCAGCGCCTCGCCGACGCAATCGAATGCACGTCGGAAGCCTTCGTGCTGTGGGACAAGAACGACCGGCTGGTGATGTGCAACACCCATTTCCAGCAGGCCTACGGCCTGCCCGACAGCGTGCTGGTGCCGGGTACCGAGCGCCACGCCGTCAATGCCGCGGCCGCCCGCCCGGTGATCGAGCGCCGCGTCGCCGACCCCGACGGCAGCGGCCTGTCGCGCACCACGGAAGTTCAGCTTGCCGACGAGCGCTGGCTGCAGATCAACGAGCGCCGCACCCGCGACGGCGGCCTGGTCTCGGTCGGCACCGACATCACGCTTCTGAAGCGCCATCAGGAGCGGCTGCGCGACAGCGAGCGGCGACTGATGGCGACGATCGGCGACCTTTCCTCGTCGCAGAAGAAGCTGGAGCGCCAGAAATCCGAGCTTTCGGTCGCCAACGCCAATTACCAGGCGGAAAAGGAACGGGCCGAGGCCGCCAACAAGGCGAAGTCCGAATTCCTCGCCAACATGTCGCACGAACTCCGAACGCCGCTCAATGCTATCCTCGGCTTCTCGGAAATCCTCGCCAACGGCATGTTCGGCCCGCTCGGCTCGCCGAAATATTCGGAATATTCCAAGGATATCCACGACAGCGGCAAGCACCTGCTCAACGTCATCAACGACATTCTCGACATGTCGAAGATCGAGGCCGGCCATATGCGCATCCAGTGCGAGGCGGTCGACCTGAAGCCGCTGATCGAGGAAAGCCTGCGACTGACCACGATTTCCGCGCAGGACAAGGAGATCGCCATCCATCAGCGCCTGTGCGACAGCCTCAACATGGTGGCCGACCGCCGCGCGCTGAAACAGGTGATGCTCAACATTCTTTCCAATGCGGTAAAATTCACCAATCACGGCGGCAGGATCGAGCTGCGGGCGCGAAAGCTGGAAAAAGGCGTGCTGCTGACGATCGCCGATACCGGCATCGGCATTCCGACCGAAGCGCTCAACAAGATCGGCCAGCCCTTCGAACAGGTGCAGAGCCAATATGCCAAGAGCAAGGGCGGCTCAGGCCTTGGCCTCGCCATCTCCCGCTCGCTGATCGGCCTGCACGGCGGCAAGATGAAGATCCGTTCCCGGGTCGGCGAAGGCACGGTCGTCTCGCTGCATATCCCCGATCAGCCGCTGCCGGTGGCGCGGAAACGGGTGGCTTGAGGCGATCGGAGGCATCTGCCTCAGATCATCCCGCTTTCTGTTCGGGGTCTTCCAAACAGGGGGTCGCCGCCATCAAGATCTCCGCCCTACATGTGGGCGATCTTGTTCTCAACGCCGGTCAATCTCGAACTGACCTCCTCGGGGAGGCGAACGCATGTGAAGCGTCCTGCAAGGCGGTCAGCACCTCGTTATACTGGCCCACGACATCGATCTGAGTTCGGGTAAGGTCGCGGGCACGGTCATCGAGAAGTCTCTCGGTTTCTTCCAGCCTCGCGGAGATTGCCTCAAGCCGGCCCGATGTTTCACCATGTTGCCGAAGTGCGAGTTCGTGCACTGCGTTCATTTTACGATTGAGCTTAGCAATTTCCGTCTCCACCGAACTGAATTTTTCGATGGCAGTCTCAACCATGCCCAATGTTCTTTTTTGACCATTGAACATCGCTTCCATCAGCGCCAGCAGCTTTGTCTCTTCGTTTCCACTCACGTCGAAAACCCTCTACTCCTGTTCAATATGGCATTCCCATATTGAAAAGAACAAGGAAATGACCCCGTGGAGCGGGCACGGCGATACATATAGGCGCTGTCGCCGCGCCTAATGCCGAGCAAATACGCTGCGTCACTTTCCCACGATGGTCCGAAACACCTCGCGCACCGCCTTCGACAGCCGCTTCACCTCTCCCTCCAGCGTCCCGATGTCCGGGCAGTCCCCCGCCCTGCAGACGCGCTCGAGAAGCCCGGCCGGCGCATCGCTCGGCTCGAATGGCCCGTCGACGCAGAGGCGGACGATCTGGGAGAGTTCGGTGAACAGGCGTAGCGCCTCCACGCAGATATCGAGATCAGCGGGCTTCATCAGCCTGTCGCCGAGTGCTTTGAGGGCTTCCTCGGTGCTGAAACCATAGGTATCGAGCATAACGCCCTTGGCCGGTGCGACCAGGCGCAGATATTGGGCGATGAATTCGATATCGATCAGTCCGCCGGATATCAGCTTGAAATCCCAGATATCGCGCGGCGGTTTTTCCGCCTCGATCAGGGCACGCATCTCGGCGACATCGGCGGCGATCTTTGCGATCTCTGGCTTGGCCGACAGCACTTCGCCGATCAGGCCTTTCGCCTCGCCGACGAGGCTTTCGTCGCCGCAGATCAGCCGGGCGCGGGAAAGCGCCATGTGCTCCCAGGTCCAGGCCTCCTCGCGCTGGTATTTGCCGAAGGCGTTGATGCGGGTGGCGACCGGCCCCTTGTTGCCTGACGGCCTCAAGCGCAGATCGACCTCGAAGATCACCCCCTCGGCCATCGGCGCCGAAAGGGCGGCGATCAGCCGCTGCGTCAGGCGGGTGAAATAACGGCTGGAATCGAGCGGCTTGTCGCCCTCGCTTTCCATCGCTTCGCTGTCGTAGTCGTAGAGCAGGATGAGGTCGACATCGGAGCCGGCCGTCAGCTCGAAACTGCCGAGCTTGCCCATGCCCATGACGGCGACGCGGCCGCCCGGATAGGTGCCGTGGGCGCTGCGGATTTCCGTGACGACCGCCTTCAGGGCCGCATCGATCAAAAGGTCGGCGAGATGGGTGAAGGCGCGTGCCGCCTGGACACCCGAGATCGCTCCCGTCAGCAGCCGGATGCCGATCAGGAACCGCTGTTCGGCGGCAAAGATGCGCAGCCGGTCCAGCTTCTCCTCGTAATGCCGGGCACCGGTCAGGAAATTGGTCAGGCGATAGGAAAGATAGTCGCGGGTGGGAAGCTCCGCCATCAGGCCGGGGTCGAGCATGCCGTCGAAGACATGTGGCTTGGAGGCGATGATATCGGCCAGCCGCGGCGCAGACGACATGATGGTGACGATCAGCGCCAGGAGCGGCGGGTTGTTGCCGATCAGCGAGAAGAGCTGGATGCCGGCCGGCAGACCTTTAAGGAAACTGTCGAAACGCAGCAGCGCCTCGTCGGCGCGCTTGCTCTCGCCGAACGCCTGCAGCAGGGCCGGCATCAATTCGGTCAGCCGCTCGCGCGCCTCGGCCGACTGGGTGGCGCGGTAGCGGCCATAATGCCAGGTGCGGATGACGCGGGACATATCGGCCGGCCGTTCGAAACCGAGCGAGGCCAGCGTCTTCAGCGTGCCCGGATCGTCCTGCTGACCGGTGAAGACGAGATTGCCGTCGCTGCTGGTGAGTTTCGCTTCCTGCTCGAAAAGCCGGGCGTAACGTTTCTCGACGGTGCGCAGCACCTCTTCGAGCCTGGCGGAAAATCCGGCGATATCGGCGAAACCGAGCATGAAGGCGATGCGCTTCAGCTCGGCATCGGTTTCCGGCAGGTTATGGGTCTGCTCGTCGCGCACCATCTGGATGCGGTGTTCGACATCGCGCAGGAACCAGTAGGCCCCCGTCAGTTCGGCGGCGATCTCGGGCGTGATCCATTTCGCCTCGGCGAGCGCCTTCAGCGCCACTTCCGTCTCGCGGGCCCGCAGCGGCGGCATGCGGCCGCCGGCGATCAGCTGCTGCGTCTGGGCAAAGAACTCGATCTCGCGGATGCCGCCGCGGCCGAGCTTCACGTCATGGCCCTTCACGGCAATCGCGCCATGGCCCTTGTGGACGTGGATCTGCCGCTTGATCGAATGAATGTCGGCGATCGCCGCATAGTCGAGATATTTGCGGAACACGAAGGGCGTCAGCAGCCGCATGAAATTGTCGCCGGCCGCGATATCCCCGGCGATCGGCCGCGCCTTGATGAAGGCCGCGCGCTCCCAGTTCTGACCGCGGCCCTCGTAATAGATGAGCGCCGCGTCCAGCGAGACGGCGAGCGGCGTCGAGCCCGGGTCCGGCCTCAGGCGCAGGTCGGTGCGGAACACGTAACCGTCCGCGGTGCGTTCCTGCAGGATGCGGATCAGGCGGCGCATCATCCGGCCATAGACTTCGGATCCATCAAGCGGATCGGTCAGTATCCCGGTCTCGGGATCGAAGAACACGACGATGTCGATATCGGATGAATAGTTGAGCTCGCGGCCGCCGAGCTTGCCCATGCCGAGCACGATCAGGCCCGAACCTCTGCTGGGTTCGTCGAGGTCGACGAGTTTCAGCTTGCCGCTCTCGTGGCCGGCGACCAGAAGGTGGTCGATCGCGGCTGCGACTGAGGCTTCGGCCAGCAGGCTCAGCCATCGCGTCGTGTCCTTCGCGGAAAAGATGCGGGCGAGATCGGCGAGTGCGACAAGGAAGCTCAAACCCCGCTTGGTGGCGCGCAGCGTCGTCATCACCTCGTTTTCGGACGGCAACTTGCCATCCTTCTTTCGCCAGGCATTGCGCGCCGCTTCGACCAGCTCTTCCAGCGCCGGCTCCAGCGGCTCGGTAATCGCGGTGACCAGAAGCCCGGGCGAGATGACCGCCGTATCGCGCAGATAAGGCGAGAGGGTGAAGGCCGCGACGATGAAATCTTTTAGCGCGCTGTCCTTGCCGAGCAGTGCCGCGACCGGAGGTTCGGACCTGCCGATATCCTTGAGGACAGCCATTGCCGCCTTGGCTTCCGTCTGGTTCATCGGGCGGATCACCTCCGCCTTGACCGTATCGAGCCGGTTTCCGGTCTCCATCTTTCCCTCCCTCATGCCGTACGCCATTCCCTCCTCATCCCTGTGCTTGTCGCAGGGATCCAGCAGCGCCGCGTCCGCGGCGCGGAGGAGTCTTTTCAGCCCAAGGACTTGGGCAGACTGGATTCCTGTGACAAGCACAGGAATGAGGGAGCGAGAGGCATCGCCGTAGTCAAACAGCAGCCCCACGAGTCGGAACTTAGGGCTTCAGTTCGGGAAAGACCATGGTGACCGTCAGGCCGGGCGCTGCGGTGTTCGCCTCGTCGGTGGCGGAGAGTTCCAGCGAGCCTCCATGCAGTTCCATCACCGCCTCGACCAGCGACAGGCCGAGGCCGGTGCCGGGCTTCGAGCGGCTTTCGTCGAGGCGGAAGAACCGTTTGGTCACCTCCCCGCGCTTGTCGGCGGGAATGCCGGGGCCGTTGTCGCAAACGGAGAGCCGGAGCGTGCCGTCGCTCTTTGTAAGGCGAACGCGGATACTCGCCGCAGCACCTGCCTCGGAGGCGTATTTGATGGCGTTGTCGAGAAGATTGAAGATCGCCTGGCCGATAAGCTCGCGGTTGCCGTTGACGACGAGGCCCGGTTCGAGCTCGGTGGTGAGCGACAGCCCCGCCTCCTCCGCCGCCGGCTCGTAGAGCTCGGCGCTGTCGGCGGAGATCGCGGAGAGATCGACATCGGACATTTCCGCCGCGATCGATCCCGCCTCGACGCGCGAGATCATCAAGAGCGCGTTGAACGTGCGGATGAGCTGGTCGGATTCGGCGATGATGCCTTCGAGGGCTGTGCGGCGCACATCGGCGCGATCCTCGCCGAGCGCATCGGCCGCCTTGTTGCGCAGCCGCGTCAGCGGCGTCTTCAGGTCATGGGCGATGTTGTCGGAGACCTGCCGCAGGCCCTCGTTGAGCTTCTCGATGCGGCCGAGCATGGCGTTCAGCGAGTCCGACAGCCGGTCGAATTCGTCGCCGGACTTGCCGACCGGCAGACGCTGCGACAGGTCGCCGGCCATGATCTTCTGGCTTGCCGCCGACATCCGGTCGATGCGTTTCAGCGCATTGCGGCCGATACCGAACCAGATCACCAGCGCGCCCACGCCCATGATCGCCAGCGCCACCATCAGCGCCCGGCGCACGATGCCGCGGAACCGGCTCGGATCGCCGAGATCGCGGCCGATCATCACCCTCAGCCCGTTGTCGAGACGAATGACATTGGCGGTCGCCAGATGCCGGCCAGGGCGCTCGACTTCCGTATAGGGTTCATAGGTGAAGGGAATGTTGGTCCAGCCCTGCTCGTCGAGCACGCCGGGCTGCACCGACGCGACGTTGCCGGCAAGCATCTCGCCGTTCGGCCCGGCGATGACATAAAGATTGGCGCCCGGCTGGCGGGCCCGCCGCTCCATCATCCGCAGAAGAAGATTGACGCCGCCGCGCTCATAGGCGCGCTGGATCTCCTGCACCTCCTCCTGCAGCGACTGGCGGGTCTGCTGCGCCAGCAGCCGCTCGGACATGGCCGTCACGTAGAAGACCAGAAAGGCGGCGCAGAGGGCGAAAAGCAGGATATAGAGCGCCGACAGCCGCACGGCTGTCGAGCGGAACATCAGGCGGGCACGTGCCAGCAACTCGGCTTACCCCTCGTCCTTGATCATGTAACCGGCGCCGCGGATAGTCTTCAGCAGCGGCTTTTCGAAATCCTTCTCGATCTTCGATCTCAGCCGCGACACGTGCACGTCGATGACATTGGTCTGGGGGTCGAAGTGATAGTCCCAGACGTTTTCAAGCAGCATGGTTCGGGTCACCACCTGGCCGGCATTCTTCATCAGGTATTCGAGCAGGCGGAATTCGCGCGGCTGCAACAGCACTTCCTTGCCGGCACGCTTCACCTCATGGGACAGCCGGTCGAGCTCCAGGTCTCCGACCCGGTAGACCATGTCCTGTTCCGGCGTGCCCTTGCGGCGGCCAAGCACCTCGACGCGGGCAAGCAGCTCGGAAAAGGCGTAGGGTTTCGGCAGGTAGTCGTCGCCGCCGGCACGCAGGCCGGTCACCCGGTCATCTACCTGGCCGAGCGCCGAAAGGATCAGCACCGGCGCATTGATGCCGCGCTTCCTGAGTTCGCTGATGACGGAGAGACCGTCCCGGCGCGGCAGCATGCGGTCGATGACCATCACGTCGTAGGAGTTCTCGGTCCCCATGAACAGGCCGCTCTCGCCATCGCTTGCATGGTCGACCACGATGCCCGCCTCACGGAAGGCCTTGGTCATGTAGGCCGCGGCCTCTAGGTCGTCTTCGATCACCAGAATCTTCATGTGCGGGACAATAGCGTCCGCGCCCCTCTTTGCACCATGGGAATCTGCGGTACCGGCAGAATATAGGGCATCAGTCTCCATCAACTTGCTCCATGGAAAGAAAAGGGGCGCCGACCGTTGCCGGCGGCGCCCCTGATCTTGCGACCTAGTTTCTAGAAATCAGCCTTCGTTGATCGGCAGGGCGACGAAGCGGCTGGTATTGTTTTCGCCGGCTACCTGGAACAGCGCACGGGTGCGGCCGTCCTTGCGGGCCTGTTCGAGAACCTTGCCGACATCGGCGGCGCTGGTAACCTTGCGGTTGTTGACCGAGACGATCTTTTCACCGGTCTTCAGACCGCGGGCAGCAGCTTCCGAGTCCGGATCGACGTCGGTGACGGAGAGGCCGGAACCATCTTCGACCGGAGCGACGGTGATGCCGAGGCTGGCAAGCGCCTTGTCACTGGAAGGTGCCGGCGCATCAGGCTGCTTCGGCGTTGCCGCCGCGGCTTCGTCGCTCTGGAGGTTGCCGAGCGTAACCGGGATCTTCTGCGCCTTGCCGTCGCGCCACAGGTCAACCTCGACCTTGGTGTTCGGGCCGAAGGCGGCGACGCGCTTGGCAAGATCACGGGCATCCTTGATCGGCTGGCCGTTGACGGCGGTGATCACGTCGCCTTCCTTGATGCCGGCCTTCTGGCCGGGCGAGCCTTCCTGCGGAGCGACGACGAGAGCGCCGGACGCTTCCTTCAGGCCGAGCGAGTCGGCGATATCCTGGGTGACCGGCTGGATCTGCACGCCGAGCCAGCCACGATCGACCTTACCGTCCTTCATCAGGTTGGCGACGACGTCCTTGGCGGTGGAAGACGGGATCGCGAAGGCGATGCCGACATTGCCGCCCGACGGCGAGAAGATCGCGGTGTTGATGCCGACCACTTCGCCCGACAGGTTGAAGGTCGGGCCGCCGGAATTGCCGCGGTTCACGGCCGCATCCACCTGGATGTAGTCGTCATAGGGGCCGGAGCCGATGTCGCGGCCGCGGGCCGACACGATGCCTGCGGTGACCGTGCCGCCGAGGCCGAACGGGTTGCCGACGGCGACCACCCAGTCGCCGACGCGCACCTTGGAGTCGTCGGCGAAATTGACATAGGTGAACTTGCGGCTGGTGGCGTCGACCTTGAGCACCGCGAGGTCGGTTCGGCTGTCCTTGCCGACCAGCTTGGCTTCGAGTTCCGTGCCGTCATTCAAAACGACCGTGTAGGCCGAACCGTCGGAAACGACGTGGTTGTTGGTGACGACATAACCGTCTTCGGAGATGAAGAAACCGGAGCCCTGTGCCGCCGGGCGCAGGCGGTGCGGACGGTTGCCGTTGTCGCGGTTGCGCGGGCCGTTACGGTCGGCGCGGTCCTGGTTGCGGTCGCCCTGAGCGCCGGGGCCGCCCGGCATCTGGCCGCCGAATTCGCGGAAGAACCGCTTCAGCGGGTGATCATCGGGAAGCTGGTCGAAGCCGCGGCCGCCGAAATTGAAGGAGAAATTATTGCCGCTGTCATCGGAAACGGGCTGGGCGTCCGACTGGACGCGGACGGAAACGACGGCGGGAGAAACGGCGGAAACGACATCGGCAAAGCTCGGGGCCTGCGGAGCGGTGACGCTGACCGGAGCAGCAAAAGACTGCGTGATGTGAGCCGGGATGCCGCTCGAGAGCATGACCGCGGCAAGACCAGCAACCGTGGTGGCCTTCAAGACGGTCTTCAGTGAGGGACGTCCAATATTGCGCATGTTTTAAGCTACCTTCTTCTCTTCAGTCATATTGGCTGGAGGCCAGCCAAGCGGTGGATGACGAGAGATATAGGCGCTCTGAGGTTAACTGCAGGTGGCGGCCGAATGAAATATTGGTAATGTTCGCCCGTGCGGGTTTCAGACCGCTATTTTTTCAGAAGTTCCTCGATCCGAGCCTGCTCCTCGGCCGTCAGCGCCGCAACCGCGCGTTGGCTTGGACGGGTGCGGACGAAGACCAGGATGGCAATCGCACCGACCAGCAACAGCAGGACCGGCGTCGCCCAGAGGATCACCGTCTTGGCGCTGAGGCGCGGTTTCAGAAGCACGAATTCCCCGTAGCGGGACACGACATAGTCGACCACCTGATCGTCCGTATCGCCGTTCGTCAACCGCTCGCGCACCAGCACGCGCAGGTCGCGGGCAAGCTCCGCATTGGAATCGTCGATCGACTGGTTCTGGCACACCATGCAGCGCAACTGCGCCGAAAGATTGCGGGCGCGCTGTTCGAGGACGGGGTTGGAGAGGACCTCGTCGGGGTTGACGGCGAAGGCCGGAAGGGAGGCGAGGAGCGCCAGGATCATTGCAAGAACGATCCGGAACGTGCACGAGTTCGCCATCACTCCGCCGCCTCCAGTCTTGCCTTGACCGGCTTCGCCTTGCGGCTCGGCGCGCCCACCCTGAGCCGCCGGTCCGACAGCGAGACGAACCCGCCCGCCATCATCACCAGCGCGCCGCCCCAGATGCAGAGGATGAACGGCTTCCACCAGATGCGCACGACCATGCCGCCGCCTTCCATCGCATCGCCGAGCGACACGTAGAGCTGGCTGAGGCCGAAGGTGAGGATGCCGGCCTCGGTCGTCGGCATCCGCCGCGCCGTATAGAGCCGTTTCGACGACCAGACGTCGGCGACCTCAACGCCGCCGCGGCTGACGGCGAAATGCCCGCGGCTCTCGGTATAGTTCGGCCCGACCGCATCGCGCAGCCCGTCATAGGTCAGCGAATAACCGCCGACATCGACGGAAGCGCCCTGCTTCATTTCGACCACCGTCTCGGTGCCGAAGGTCGTCGCCGCAAAGATCCCGAGCACCGTGACGCCGAGGCCGAAATGGGCGATCGCCGTGCCGAATACCGAACGCGGCAGGCCGATGAGCCGCTTGACGCCGACGGAGAACCCGACCTTGGCGAAATTGCCGCGATACCAGAGGTCGGCAAGCGCGCCGATCATGCCCCAGAAGCCGAGCGCCAGGCCGAAGATCGCCAGTACAGGCCCGCCGTTCTGGATGTAGAAGAAGGCCAGGCCCGCAAACAGCGAAAGCCCGGCGAACACCCAGAGCCGCTGCAGGGCGCCCAGGAGATCGCCGCGCTTCCAGGCCAGAACCGGCCCGAACGGAACGGCGACCAGAAGCGGCAGCATCAGCAGGCCGAAGGTCATGTTGAAGAACGGCGCGCCGACCGAGATCTTTTCGCCGGTCAGCGTTTCGAGGATCAGCGGATAGAGCGTGCCGGTCAGCACGGTGGCGGTCGCCACCGTCAGGATCAGGTTGTTGAGCACCAGCGCGCCTTCGCGCGAGATCGGCGCAAAAATACCGCCGGCCTTGAGCATCGGCGCCCGCCAGGCAAACAGCACGAAGGCCCCGCCGATGAAGATGGCGAGAATGCACAGGATGAAGATGCCGCGGGTCGGATCGGTCGCAAACGAATGCACCGAGGTCAGCACGCCAGAGCGCACCAGGAAGGTGCCGAGCAGCGACAACGAGAAGGTCATGATCGCCAGAAGCACGGTCCAGATCTTCAGGGCCTCGCGCTTTTCCATGACGAGCGCCGAATGCAGGAGCGCCGTGCCGGCGAGCCAGGGCATGAAGGAGGCGTTTTCGACCGGATCCCAGAACCACCAGCCGCCCCAGCCGAGCTCGTAATAGGCCCAGTAGGATCCCATGGCGATGCCGGCGGTGAGAAACGTCCAGGCGGCAAGTGTCCAGGGCCGCACCCAGCGGGCCCAGGCGGCATCGATGCGGCCTTCGATCAATGCGGCGACGGCAAACGAGAAGCAGACGGAGAAGCCGACATAACCGAGATAGAGAAGCGGCGGATGCACCGCGAGGCCGAAATCCTGCAGAACCGGGTTGAGGTCCTGCCCCTCGGCCGGCGCCGGATCGAGGCGCAGGAACGGATTGGAGGTCAAGAGGATGAACAAAAGGAAGGCGGTCGAGATCCAGGCCTGAACGGCTAGAACATTGGCCCGCAGCGTATCCGGCAGGTTCCCGCCGAAGACGGCGACGAGCGCGCTGAAAAAGACCAGGATCAGCAGCCAGAGCAGCATCGAGCCCTCGTGATTGCCCCAGACGCCGGAATATTTGTAGATCAGCGGCATCAGCGAGTGGGAATTTTCCCAGACGTTCGCAACCGAAAAATCCGAGACCACATAGGCCCAGGTCAGCGCTCCGAAAGAAAGAGTAACGAGCGCAAACAGCACCAGCGAGCCGGTCGGCGCCAGCGCCATCATCGCCGCATCGCCGCGCCGTGCGCCGATGACCGGCAGGACCGACAGGATCAGCGCGGTTGCAAGCGCCAGAACGAGCGCATAGTGGCCGATCTCGATGATCATCTGGTTGCCGTCCCCTTGGCTCCGGTGTTCTGCCCCTGGTTCGCCTGGCCCTGGTTCGCCTGGCCCTTGCTGCCCTTGCCGTCTTCCCAGACGCCTTCCTTCTTCAGCCGGTCGGCGACTTCCTTGGGCATGTAGTTCTCGTCATGCTTGGCGAGCACGCTGTCGGCCACGAACCCGTGCGATGCGGCGTCGAAAGCGCCCTCCGTCACGACACCCTGCCCCTCTCGGAAAAGGTCCGGCAGGATGCCCGAATAGGTCACTGGCACATTGCCGGTTCCGTCCGTCACCGTAAAGCTCACGGTCGAGCCCTGGCCGCGTTTCACCGAGCCCTCGGCCACCAGTCCGCCGAGCCTGATGCGGGTGCCGGGCTTGATGTCGGCCTTGGCGAGGTCGGCCGGCATGAAGAAATAGGCGACCGACTGGCTGAAGGCGAACATGACGAGCAGCACCGCGACGAGGATGAAGCTCATGCCGCCCGCGATCACCGCCAGCCGCTTCTGTTTGCGGGTCATTGCGCCACTCCTTCGACGGCAAGCCCCATCTCGTTGGCGAGCGCCACAAGCTCGCCGGATGAGGGGAACTGCTTGAGGCCGCTCTTCAGCGCCTCTTCTGCCTTGGGTTTATCGCCGAGCACGGCATAGGAGCGCACCAGCCTTACCCAGCCTTCGAGATTGTTGGGATCCTGTTTCAGCCGCTCCGCAAGGCCGTCGACCATGCCGCGGACCATCGCCTGCCGGTCGCCCTGCGACATGTTTTCGGCCGCCGCCATGTCCGCCTGGCTCGGATTGCCGAGCGCCTGCGCCGTGCCCTTACCGGAAACGACGGCACCACCATTCCTGGCGATATGCTGGTTGACGAGCTGCATCCACGGCGCGTCCGGGGGCGAGGCCTTGGCAATCGTTTCGAACTGCGCCCTCGCCTCCGCCGCCCGGCCGGCCTGTTCGAAGCCGAGGCCGACATAGAAACGCGAGCGCGGGTTGTCCGGATCGAGCTTCATCGCCTGTTCGAATGCGGCACGCGCATCCTCGGTGACGATCCCGTCGTTCGAAGCGACCAGCGTTTCGCCAAGTCCCGCGAGCCTGACGGGATTGGGGCCCAGGATACGGATGGCATTGCGATAGGCGAGTTCCGCATCACCGAGCCGCATGGAGCGGAAATAGATCGGTGCGAGCAGATCCCAGCCGGCGCCATCATTGGGGTTTTCAGCCAGATGCCGCTCTGCCTTGGCGACCAGCAGCGCGACATTGTTGCCGGGATTGGCAAGCCGCGCTTCCAGCGGCTGGTCCGGCAGCCCGGGATTGCCGAGCGCCAGGTAAAGACAGAGCCCGACGACGGGCGGCATGAGCGTGACCACGGCAGTGGCGAGACCATGTTTTCGCGTCTTCGGGGCGGCGATCTCCCCGGCCTCCCCAGCGCCGGCGGCGGCGAGCAGCCGGCGGCCGATTTCGGCGCGGGCGTATTCGGCCTCCTCCGCATTGATCAGGCCCTGGGCCCGGTCGCGGTCCAGTTCGGCCAGCTGGTCGCGATAAACGGCGACCTCTCCGGCCCGGTCAGCCGACGCTGCTTTGGTGGCTCGGGCAAAAGGCAGGATGAGGATGGCCGCAACGGCCGCCGTCAGAGCTGCGAGGATGATCCATAAAACCATAATGGCCCATTACTGCAACGGCCCGCGCTTTCCAACAGCGCAGCCGGCGTTGACGCGAATTTGAGGCGTTTGGCCGCAAGTTCAACCTGCATATGGGGCCAATCCGATCCGGCGGCCATGACCCATGTCAAACAGCCGCGGAGGAAATCGGACGGGAATCAGGTGAGCGGCGTCCAGGTGCCGTTCGAATTGCGGCAGGCGGCGCCCCGTGCCGTCATGTCGCGGCCATTCATCGTCACCGTGTGGCGGTACTGGCGGCAATTCTGGGTGCCGACCTGATAGGGAGCGTTGGCGACAACCTGACCGTTCGCATCATCGCCCTTCCAGGTGATGGCCTCGCCGCCGGCCGCTCCTTCCAGGGCACGATATTCGGCCTCGAGCGCGCGGGAACGATCGCTTGCCGAAAGTGCGGCCCCGGTGCGGCCGACAATGCCGCCCTGTAGCGCGGAAATATAGGACGTCGATGGCGAAGGCCGCGGCGTCAGCAGGCCGCGCCCGCCACCGGTTCCCCCACCCGACGTGGTGCCGCAACCGGCCAGCAGGCCGGCGACCACAAACGATGAAACGGCATTTCGGAGGCTCAATAGTCGCATCGTGTCGGAAACCGGTCGTGCATCGGAAATCTTGCCGAGACTGGTCCCGTCCCGGCATGGCATCATTATGGCGTCGCTGGGAAAACACACAATTCCGGTAATCTTTCAGCCCCCCGAATATTAGCGGACAATCCTATGAATGTCCGTTTACACAAAGATATAGCAGGCGATCAATCCGTCCATCATCAAAGGCAGGGAACGGAATGCTGTTGCCCATAAGCCACAGTTTTAGACGGCGATATGGCTGAACCTGCCGTTCAGGCGGTTTCCTTCGCAACACCCGGCAGCAGAAGCTGTGCCCTCAAGCCACCGCGCGTCCCGCGCGTCAGTTCGACCGAACCCTGGTACTCGCCTGTGATCTCGCGCACGATGGACAGTCCGAGCCCGGCGCCCGGCTTGCTTTCGTCCAGCCGCCTGCCGCGTTTCATCGCCTCGCGGATCTGGTCCGGCTCGAGGCCGGGGCCGTCATCCTCGACGGCAATCTCGATCCAGTGGCGCCGTGCGGGTTCGCCTTCGCCGGACTGGGGGCCGGACGTCGGGGTCGCGGTGATCCAAACGCCGGTCTCGCAGAAGCGCGCGGCGTTTTCGAGCAGGTTGCCGATGGTTTCCTCGACGTCCTGCTGTTCCATGGCGAGCGCCACGCCCGGCGGAAAAACCGACAGATGGAATTCCTTTTCGGGATTGAGCCGCCGCATCACCCTGACCAGGCGTTCCAGCACCGGCTCCAGCTCGGTCCGCGCAAGCAGGGATTCGCGCTGGGCGGCGATGCGCGCCCGGTTCAGGTAGGACTGCACCTGCGCCTGCATGCCCTCCGCCTGCGACCGCACCATGTCCGACTGCACCTTTTCGACGGCGCGCGATTCGTTGAGCAGAACCGCAATCGGCGTCTTCAGCGAATGGGCGAGATTGCCGACCTGCATGCGGGCCCGCTCGACGATGCGGCGATTGCTTTCGATCAGCGCGTTGATATCGCTGGCAAGCGGCATGATCTCGCGGGGAAACTCGCCTTCCAGCCGCTCCGCCTCGCCACGCCGCACCCTTTCGAGCGAACGCCGGGCGCCATCGAGCGGCTGCAGGCCGTACAGGATCGCCAGGCCGTTGACGACAAGGCTGCCGAAACCGAAGACGGCGAGTGCGATATAGAGACTGCGGGTAAAGGCCTGGATATCCTCCTCGACGACCGCGAGATTGCCCGACACGCGGAAGCGCGCGGCGCGGCCTTCGCCATCGAGCACGACCTCGGTCTCGGCCACCAGGACATTGTTCTTGTAGGCATCGATCGCGGGATAGAAGCGCTCATAGCGATTGTTGAACGGCACCGCCAGGATCGACGGCACGCTGATATTCGAAGTGCCGAGCGAAGAGGAGGAAAGCGGCGTCGCTGCGAAGGTGCCGAGCGGCTCGATAATCCAGTACCAGCCGGTTTCCGGCTGCGAGAAGCGCAGGTCGCCGAGCTGAGGGCTGCCCGAGAGCTTGTTGTCGTCGCCGATCGTGATCGAGTTGATGACGTTATAGAGCTGGGCGCGCAGGAGATCGGTGAAGGCACGTTCGGCCGACTGCCGGTAGAGCTGCGAGATGACGATCGAAATGACCACCAAGGCCAGCGCCGACCACAGCGTGGCCAGAAGCAGCACGCGGGCAGTCAGCGATCTTGGTCCGATCATCCGGAATTTAACGCGCATCGTTTGGCGCTTGCATCCTGTATCCGAGGCCGCGGACCGTTTCGATGAGGTCGACTCCGAGCTTCTTGCGAAGCCGGCCCACGAAAACTTCGATCGTATTGGAATCGCGGTCGAAATCCTGATCATACATATGCTCCACAAGCTCGGTGCGGGAAACGACCTGCCCCATGTGATGCATCAGGTAGGACAGAAGCCTGAATTCGTGCGAGGTGAGCTTCAGGGCGACGCCTTCGACGCTCGCCTTGGAGGCCTTGGTATCGAGCCGCACGGGCCCGCAGACGATTTCGGAGGATGAATGCCCCGCCGCTCGGCGGATCAGCGCCCGCACGCGGGCCAGCACTTCCTCCACATGGAAGGGTTTTGCGACATAGTCGTCGGCACCGGCATCGATGCCAGCGACCTTGTCGCTCCAGCGGTCGCGGGCGGTCAGCATCAGCACCGGCATGCCCTTGCCGCCGGCACGCCATTTCTCGACGACGGTGATGCCGTCCATGACCGGCAGGCCGATATCGAGGATGACAGCGTCATAAGGTTCGGTGTCGCCGAGATAGTGGCCTTCCTCGCCGTCGAAGGCCTGGTCGACCACATAACCCGACTCTTTCAGGGCATCCGAAAGCTGCCGGTTGAGATTGACGTCGTCTTCGACCACCAGAATGCGCATGCACCGCCCCTCGAATGATATTACCGGCGATCGATCACCGCCGGACCCGCTTTACATCGGAACCCTGACGGTCACCTTGCGCGGTCTCTGGTTGCCATCCCCCTGGACGAGCACCGTCACAACGCAGGTCTGGCCATCGGAGGAAGGCTGAGCGGAAAGGAGCTGGCCGCCGGTTTCCCGCACCACGCGGGACGCCGCCGACCCGCAATCGCCGGCCACCAGGACCATATAATCAACCGCATTGACCTTTGCCGGCAAAAAGCCGGCGAAACCGGCAAGGCCGGCGGTCAGTATCGCGATGATTGGCAGTCGCGCCATGGTTACAATTTCCACTCACAAGACAAACAGGATTCAAGTCCAAAGCATGTGATGGATTATGTAGCCAAAGGCGGCTGAATGGCAAATGAATGGTCCGTAACGCATTCCTTCAGGGGGCTATTTTCCCCTGATTCCGGTCTGCGCCGCGACACGCCCATAGATCGCAAAAAGCCCGCCGGCGGCCCCGGCCAGCGTTACCGCGAGGTCCGCGAGATCGGCCTGAACATCCGCTCCGAGCTGGATCCCCGTCACCTGCAGAAGCGAGGCGCCGACCGCAATCAACCCGCCCCAGACCGTTTTCGACTGATACCACATCTTCATGCCGTCCATGCTTCGTCTCCTTGTTTCAACTTAGAATTCAATGGTCGTCTCGGCCGGGATGCCGAGCGGGACGGCCCGGCCCAGCTGCCTTACCCGCAGCGAAAGGCTCGGCCGGGACGCGCCGAAATCGGCGATCTCGTCGGCCGCCGGGTAGGTGAAGGCCGGCTCGGTCACCTCGACGCTGCGCCTGACGGAACCGCCGTCGAGAAGCTCGAGCCGATAACGCTCCTGCGGCTCGTCCAGCGGAATCTCGGTCCCGTCCCAATTGTCCGCCTCGATCCGGCCCCGCCTTACCCAGGTCAGCCGGATGTTGCCGGCTGCCTGCCGTTCGCCACGGATATGCACCGGCGAGAGCGGCGTCTCGGCACGTATTCCTGCGGAAAATACGCGCGGGCCGGATCGTCCGCCGGCCTGCCCCAGGCTTTCCGCGAGCCAGTTCATCGCAAGGCCACGCTCCTCCGCCGAAAGCCCCAGCGGCACCACGGCCTCGTCCAGCACGACGATGGCGGCGCTCGACTCGGTGCCCGACCGCATGGCATCCTCGGTCCCCGCCAGCCCGCGCAGCAGGTTCGACAGCCGCCAGCGATTCGGGCTGACCTCCTCGGCACCGGCAAAACCGATCACCTCCCAGGCGCCGTTCCGCGCTTTGACCGCAATCCGGTTTTCACCGTTCAACACCGCCTGTTCGTCCGCCGACGACAGCCCGCCGAAGAACAGTTCGATTTCCACCGCGGTGGCGCGATCGAAGCGGCCTGCAACACCCTCCGCAAGCGGCGCCGTCACGACACCCACTCTTGCCGGCCGGTCGAGAACCAAGCGGGTGCGGTATCCCTCCGTCTTTGCGGAGGAGGACAGCACCATCGGCCTCCAAGGCCGGCAGAAGCCTGCGACCCGGGCAAAACCGGTAACCTCGCCGGGCGCGAAGCGCGGCAGGTCCAGAAAATGCAGGACCGGCGCAAACGCATCCGAAACGGCGCTGCCGCTATTCCTGCGCCCGTCGCCGCCGGCATGGCTGGCGGGCGCAAGCGGTGCGTGATGCCGCGCCTCGATGCGCCGCGCGACGCCCTCTTCGATCCGCTCGACGATGAAGGTCCCATCCGGTCCGCCCGCGTCCGGCAAAGCCAGCCGCACCGGATCGCCGGGCTCGACCGAAACATCTCCCGGTGACAGCGTGAAGTTCAGCGAACGCCTCGCGATCCTGTGGGTGCGCAGCAACGTCTCGACCGCTTCGAGCGAGGTCTCTTCCGGCAGCACGGCCGGCAGGTCATAACTCAGCGTCCGCAGGCTTTCCGCCCGCGCCCGCCGTGACCGGACGCCCGACTGTTCGTAATCGAGGTCGGGGTTGTAAGAAGTCAGCACCGCTTCCGCTGCAAAATCGCTGTCGTGCCCCCGGTTTTCCGACCAAAGCGGCTCGTCTTCGACATCGGCGACGACGGTGATTTCCTTTGCCGCCAGGCTCGCCTTCAGCCGCGAACGGAAACGCAGCCTGCCGCCATCCTCCGCGACATCCACCTGAAAGACCTCGAGCAACGGCTCCAGAAGCGCCCGTGCGGATGTAACGTCACCCTGCACGTATCCGGTCAGGTCGCCGCTCACTTCCGAAACATCGAAATCCCGAAAACCATGTTCGGTGAGGATCGCGGCAATGGCGTCGGCCAGCGTGGTGCCGCCGAGCCGGCCGTTCAGCCAATGGCCGGTGCGCCAGTTGCTTCCATCGCTCCAGGCCGAAAGATCGCCGGGAAAGGCCGGAACAGGCCGCGCATCCCAGGTCCAGACGAAAATATGGTCCGGATCGACCATGTCGACCGGCCCCGGATCGACCAGACCAGCCGGTCCGACCCCGCCCTGCCACCACTCATGATGGGCTTCGAGAAACCGCCGCTGCATGTTGTCGGACCGTCCGCCACTCGAAAAATGCGGCAGCGCGCTTTCGGCCGATTTGGGATCGACGAAGACATTCGGCTGGTTTGCCCCCTTGTCGACCGCCGGGCAACCGAGTTCGGTGAACCAGATCGGCTTCATGCCCGGCACCCAGGCCGTCGGCGTCAGCCTCTCACCGCCATCCACGCGATCAAAATGCGGGTTCGACCACCAGCCATGAAGGTCCTTGTAACGATAGACCCAGGGCTTGCCCGCCAGCCCATCGCCAATCGGCGACCGCACCCGGTTCCGCCGGTCCGCTTCGCTCGCATAATACCAGTCGAACCCCTCGCCGGCTGCGATCTGGGCCGCCATCGCCTGCGCATCGTCCGCAAGACGAAACCCGTCGGGATTGCCGGCCGAAAGATCCTCGTCCCGCCAATCGGCAAGCGGCATATAGTTGTCGATGCCGACCGCATCGATATCCGGCGAGGCCCAGAGCGGATCGAGATGAAAATGCACTTCGCCCGAGCCGTCCTGCGGATGGTAGCCGAAATATTCGCTCCAGTCGGCGCCATAGGTGAGCTTCGTCCCGGGCCCGACGATCGCCCGCACATCCCCCGCAAGCCGGACCAGTTCCTGGACGAAGGGAAACGCCCCGCTCTCGTCGCGCAGCTGCGTCAGCCCCCGCAGTTCCGAGCCGAGAATGAACCCCTCGACCCCGCCCGAGGCAGCCGAAAGACCGGCATAATGCAGCACCATGCGCCGGTAACCTTCCGCGCCCGCGCTGAAAGCCTCCACCTGCGCGCGTAGACCGGCGGTGTTGTCTGCAGACGACGGGAAACAGGTGATCCGCCCCCGCCATGGGAAGGCCGCCTGCTCCGCTCCGCCGTAAGGATCCGGCAGGCCATTGCCGGGCGCAATGTCCATCATCAGGAACGGATAGAGATAGACCTTCAGCCCGCGCGCCCTGAGGTCGGCGACTGCCTGGGTCACGCTCGCATCGCTCGGCGTGCCGCCGAACGCCGGCCCAGCGTCCCGGCTCACCAGATGCGCCTCGCCACGCCACAGGCCCGCCACCGACCACTCGACGCTCTCTTCCCACCGCGCAGGCACCTCGACACCCGGCACGATCCGGCAATGGCCTGCCCGCAGATCCGTCCCGAACCAGGAGATCACCAGTGCCACCCGTTCGAGGTTGGGGCAGAGCGCCTGCAACTCGTCCAGCGACGCCTGCCAGTCCGTGCCGGCCGCCAGCGTATGGCGGTTGAGAATGCGGGCACTGCCTTCGCCGGTCTTCTCGATCACCGGCCCGGTCGCATAACCATGTTCGGTCGCCCCCGGAATGATCGTCACGGCGCGAATCTGCTCTTCGAGCCTGCCCACCGGCCGCAGCACTTCAAACTGCAGGAGCGGAATTCGGTTACCGAAACTGCCGAGCGGCAGCCGTTCGAAGACGGCATAGGCGAGCCCCCGATAGGCCGGCGCCTTCCCTTCTCCCTGCTTGGCCTCGATCAGCGGATCCGGCAGTTGCGCCTCGTCGCCGCGGTGGATCCTCATCTCGACGCCGGTCAGATCGAGCTCGCGCCCATCGGCCCAGACCCGCCGCACCGCCGCGATCGGCCCCTCGCAGAGCCCGACCGCGAGGTTTGCGAAATAATGGAACGTCTCCACCCGCGGCCCGCTCGTCGCCTTGCCGCCGGAGCGCTCGCGCGTCACCTCTTCCTCGAAACGCGTGGCCCAGATCAGCGTGCCGCCGATCCGCACCGTCCCATAGACGCGGTTGATCGCCGTCCCCTCGTCGGCACCCGGAATGCGTGCGGTGGCGAGCCGAGGCCCGGAGATCGTCGTACCGCCTCCGCCGATCAGCGCCCGGTCGACCATGCTGCCCGCAAGCGCGCCGGCCGCGCGGCCGAGGATCGCGCCGACCGGACCGAACACGCTGCCGAGCGCCGCACCCGCCGCCTGGAAAAGGATAGTGGCCATGGAAACACCTCGCATTCTGCAATCACGCGAGCGGCTACTATTCACCCGCAATGATTGCATTTTAAGGTTATGGAGATTGTGAGTAAAAGCAGCATGCGCCGCACCAGCCGGCGCGTCGATGACATAGGCCGCATCGACCTCGGCAGAGGCCCTGCTCTCAATCATGGAGGGGATGTTATGAGGCCAAGGCCTTTTAGCGTCACGCTGATGGTGAAAAAAACCCGGACGGGCTGGTCAATAGCCGTCCGGGTCATATTCGCTACTTAAGTAAACGATGGGCGGGGCTGCAACCTCGCTCATCACTCCATCAATATATATCACATCCGACCAGATGCAACCCATTGTACCGGGTTATTCAATTTCAAGTTGTTTTCACAATGCAAACGAGCGCTCGGTTGTGAGCATCATGCCATGATGGGAAACCGATACACGCCCGCCACCCGCCGCCGCCATGATGGCACCAGCGCCGATCGTGTCACCGCGGACTGCTCATAGGCATGGATGAAATGCTGTGGCCCGGCCAGCACCCCCGCATGTTTGGCGGCACAATCCTGCCGCCAGCGGAACAGCAGCACGTCGCCCGGTTCCGCCTCACTCATCAGCACGGCCGGTCCAAAGAGCCGCAAGGCCGCGTCCACCAACCGGTCCTCGCCGCTTCGCTCGGCCCAATCGGGCGCATAGGCCGGCACCGGCTCCGGATCGTCGCCGTAAAGCTCGCGCCAGATGCCGCGGATCAGCCCGATACAATCGCAGCCGACGCCCTTCAAAGCCCCTTGGTGCCTATAGGGCGTGCCGACCCACCCTTCCGCGATCGCCACGATCCGTTCGCCCTGCGTCCTCATGCGAAGATCGGGCCGCCGTCGTGGACCCGCTCCCCGTCGGCGTAAGAATAGGCGAAATCGGCGCCCGGCACGTGGGGGAAACCACGAAAATTCAGGTGGTTTGCAAAGCGCGCCCTGCAGGTGGCAAACGACTTGTCACAACCCGCCGTCACCACGAACGTATCGCCCGCCGCTACCGGCACTTCCAGCGGCAGCCAGAGCGTCAGTTCCGCCGAGCCGTCGGGCTTTTTCGCATGCGCCTCGACATCGATCGCCACCCCGCCGGAAAATGTCAGCACGCCCTGCCGGAAGAACCCGCTTTCAAAGCCGCCAAGCCCGGAAACGACGATCTGGCTCGCATCCTTGACCGCGATCACCGCTCCCTCGCCTCGCCAGGATCCAAGGTTCACACCGCAACGCGCATCCCCCAGGCTTGCATCGCAACGCCGGTTGTAGACGCGCCCCTGCGGCTGGTTCAGCCGATGCGCCAGGCTGCGCAATTCCGCCCGGAACTGTCCGCCGGCGCGGGAAACCTCGCCGATCTCGCGCGTGTTCAACAGCATGTGCTGATCCGGCGCCGCCCAGTTGACGAGAAACAGGTCCACGCGCGCGCCGTCATATCTGCCGGTCGCGAGATCCTGTTCGCGGATTGCGACATTCGAAAAGCCGCCGGCCACCTCGTCGGCGCCCGCCGAAAGCCCGGTCGCCGCCTCCGCCTCGCTTGCCGAAAACCCGCTCGCTGCCAGGAAGATGGTGTCATCGAATGTCAGATCGCGGTCGTGCTCGCAAAACCCCAGCACCACGCCATCACGCCTCGTCACCCGCCAGGCATGACAGGTGGTCGTCGCGTCCCGCGCCAGATGCGCGGCCAGATCGGCCGGTATCGTTTTCATGCCAAAATCTCCGTCAGCTGTATGGTCGGAATGCGCCCGGCATCGAAATGCGCGAGGTTGACCTCGATCCTGTCCGTATCGAACCGCACCGGCACGTCGAACTCGTAACCCGCCCGCACCACAGCCCCGACGCCCGGAACATGCCCGGCCGCAAAGGTGACAACACCCGTCGCCGCATCGACGGAAAATGCTCCCGGCGCTTGCTCACCCTCGTTCACCGAGACCGCGACCGTTCCGGAGACGGGCTTCACGATCCGCCGCATCCAGCTTCCACCGCTGTCCGCATAGGTCTTGACGAGCTGAAAGGTCGCGGCCGCGCCGTCCCCGGTGCCGATCACCTGGTCGGTCGCCGACACCGCCTCACCCGGCGCGCATGATTTCCAATCCACCGGATCGCGGAACCGAAATCCGTGAAGCTGCCCGCCCCGCGCCTCGAAAAATTCGAGCACCGCATAAAGATCGCTTAGCGATTTCACACCCGACCCGGCATCGTAACTACGCCGCGAATCCCGCCAGCGCTGGTTGCGCTGCTCGCGCCCGTTGGAAAGGTTGACGATATCGGTGCGCCGCACCGGCCCGCCGGTCGCCCCGAGCGCCAGGCGCAACGGGAACCGGACCTCATGAAAACCGCTCATCTCGTCCTCGCCCAATCATCAAGGAGGCCACCGCAGACACTGTCCCGGTCCTCGTCAGAGGCCACGCCTGCCGCGCGACACGCTGCGCGCCAGCATGGCTGAAATCTGCCCCTCGCTCTTTCGGAAGCTTACGGCATCGTTCGCCGTCACGTTGAAGACGATCTGCGGCCCACCGCCGCCGGCCGCAGCAACCCCGAGCGCGCCATCCGGGCCGCGCTGCAACGGCAGGATCGCTTCCGCCCCGGCCTCGCCCATCAGGCCCATGTCGCCGCCCATCGGAAAGAAGCTCGGCGAGCGCACCACGCCGCCATCGGCAAACGGCGTCACCGATCCCACCAGCCCGCCGATCGCATTGCCCAGCATGGTTTCGAGAGGTCTCATTCCGGCTGCCAGCGCGATATCGGAAAGCCGGTTGCCAAGCCCCTTGAGCACGTCCTCCAGCCCGCGGCCGCCTGTCGTCGCGGACCTGAGCGCACCGGTCAGCGCCGCCCCGAACCGCTGCGAGCGGGTTTCGAGATCGGCAATCACCCCGGTCAGCGCCTCGGCACCGGACAAGGTGCCAGCAAAATTCGTGCCGTCATCTTCCATGATTGTCTCCCGCTTGATTGCCCTTCATCCGGCTGCGGCCGCCTTTCCCCACGGCCGAAGGCAGATCGCCGCGTCCGAACACCCCTCATCCGGCGAGCCACCGCTTTCTCTCCGCCCTGACGAAAGGAGCGGGAGTGAGAGGCAGCCGCCAACGAGGAGCAGCCTGCGGGGATCGGGGAACGGCTGAAGATGGCCGGAGCCTTCTGGACGAACGGCAGCCTCATCCGTCCGGAAACGCCTGCATCAACGCCTCCAGTCCCGCCCTCTCCATCCCTGCGTGCCGCATCTTCAACCCGCCGGTCATGGCGAAGAACTCGATTGGCGTCAGCGCCCAGAAATATCTCGGTGGAAGCCGCAGCAGGCAGAGGCCGGCATGCATGACCGTTTCCCACGGAAACGGCTCGGGCCTCGCCTCGTCGGACACGATCGCTGACGGAAAACTGCCCGCCATTGCCCCGTTGCCCGCTGCGGCCCTCAAGGGTTTGCCACGGTCTCCTTGGCCGGCCCCGCAAATGTCGCCGTCAGCAAATCTCCGACGATCCGCGCGTAACCGGCGACCCCGTCCTCGACGCTCATCGCCGCCACCTCGTCGTCGGAATAGAGATTTCCGCCGCCCCTCAGGCCGGCGCCGATCAGCCGGATCATGTCCGCCGCCTTCAGCCGCCCGGACGAAAACCGTGCCGCCAGCCCGTTGAGATCACCAACGGAGAACGCCGTTTCCAGCTCCGCCAGCGCGCCAAGCGTCAGGCAGAGAATGCGGCGCTCGCCGTCGATCACCGCCTCGACCTCGCCGCGCCGGCGATTTGCCCTCCCGCCCTGCATCAGAGCGCCTCGAAAGTGAGGCTGCCTGCCGATTCCAGCGCCAGTTCGAAACGGATTTCGCCGTTATGCTCGCCGGAATATTCGAGCGCCGTCACCTGGAACGGCCCGCTGACGGTGCCGAAGGCCGGGATCAGGATCTGCCAGACAAGAATGGTGCCAGCAAAGAAGGCGCTCCGTACCATCGCATCGCTCGCCTGGTCCTTGAAGATGCCGGCCCCGGTCAGCGAGGCGCGCTGCACGCCGGCGCCGCCCAGAAGCTCGCGCCAGCGCCCGGCGCTCTCGGCATCGGTGATGTCGACGGTCTCCGCGTTGAAGGCCAACCGCTTCGAGCGCAGCCCCGCCACCGTCAGGAACGTGCCGTCATTGTCGATCTTCAGGAGCAGGTCCTTGCCCTTCTGCGCCACCATGTGGAAATCCTTTCCGCTGTTGTCCGTTTGTCGCTTCCGCCCGCCGCAAAGCGGTGCTAGAGCATCCGGCGCACACCTTTTTCGCGAATGCGCCTCCACGCCATGTCCACACCCCTTCCCCTGCGCTCCGCTCAGACGATCGCCGTGCTTTCCGTCACGCAGATCATTTCCTGGGGCACCAGCTTCGACATGCTCGGCGTCATGGGGCGCGTCATCGCCCCGCAACTCGGCCTGCCGAACGAGGTGGTATTCTTCGGCCTGTCAATCATGATGCTGGTCAGTGCGCTTGCCAGTCCCATGGCCGGCCGGCTGCTCGCTCGCCACGGTGCAGCAAAAGTCATGGCGACGGCTTCCGTCATCTTGGCGGCCGGCCTGCTGCTGCTGGCGGCCGCGCACGAAATCCTGATCTACGGCCTTGCCTGGATCGTCATCGGCATAGGCGGCGCGCTCGGTCTCTCGGCGCCCGCCTATACGGCGGTCGTCGAGCGCGAAGGGCTGGGCGGCAAGCGCATCATCGCCATCCTGATGGTGTTCACGGGTCTTTCGGCCACGATCTTCTGGCCGGCCCTGGCGCTGATGAACAATCTCGTCGGCTGGCGGCTGACCTTCGTTCTGTCCGCCGCGCTGCAGCTATTCGTCTGCCTGCCGCTTTATCTGTTCGGCCTGCCGAAGCCGATGGAAAGCCGGGAACAGGCAGCGGCCGCCGAAACCGTGCCGGTCCCCTTCACCGAGCCGGAGCGCCGCAAGGCCTTTTTCCTGGTCGCCGCGACGACCACGTTGAGTTCCTTCGTCGGCTTCGGCATGTCGCCGACGTTCCTGGCGCTGCTCAATGCTGCGGGCGCGTCGCCGGCACTTGCGCTTCAGCTGGGTTCGGCACGGGGCGCGATCAGCGTTTCCGCAAGGTTCGTCGACATGCTGCTCGGCCGGCGCGGCAATGCGATCATCACCACGATCATCGGAACGGTCCTGACGCTGGCGAGCTTCCTTCTGGCAGCCACGGTCACGTCCTCGTCGGCGGCGCTGATCGCTTTCGTCGTACTCTTCAGCTTCGGCGCCGGCGTCGTTTCCGTCGCGCGCGCGCTGCTGCCGCTGTCGCTCTTTTCGGCAAAGGAATTCGGTCTCCAATCGGCGCGCCTGTCGCTGCCCCAAAACCTTGCCAATGCCGCGGCACCCGTCATCTTCACCGCACTTCTCGACCGCGCCGGCGCCGGCGCCGTCCTTTTGACCGGCGCAACGCTCTCGGCGGTCTCGCTCATCTTCGTGCTGATGCTGGTAAGGCTGGTGCGAACGGCGGATGCGCGACAGGCAGACCTCAGTCCCGCTTCATGATCCTGTTCTTCCGCTCCCGATCCAGTTCCACGATGCGCACGCGCATCTTCTCGAAGAAGTCCTTGGGCAGCATGCCGTAGTCCCAGCGGTTTGGATCGTCCGGGCGCGGTCTCAGGTCGTAACCGGGCCACATGAAGCGGTTGAGTTCGTCCAGCCGCAGCCAGTGACGACCATCGTCGAAACCGAGGCTTTTGCAGATCGCGGCGGGTATTTCGAGCGATGCCGCCTTACTGTCCCAGGCAGGCGGGGAATGCGTCACCGGCGCCACGATCGTCTGGATGGCACCCGCCTGATTGTAGGCGGCAACAACGATCGCGCAGGGACGATCCTTGGTCGCCTCGACGGAACCGTGATCTTCCTCACTGCTCCAGAGAAACGCATAACGGATGACCAGGCCCGGTTTCGGCTCGGGGATGCTCACTTGGCGATCGTGCCGTATTCGGCGTCTGCGATGGCCGCAAGCGTCGCGTCATCCAGTTCGCCGACGGTCAGGATTTCCCGTTCCTTGCGTTTCAGCATTTCATAGTGGGCAAGCTCGCTGGCGGACAGATAACCGCCCACGACGCGCCCGTGGCTGGTGACGCTGATCACCTTGGCACTGATCGCCTCGTCTTGGTATCTTGCGAAATTGCGGGCGAATTCCGTAGCCGCAACGCGGAGGGGTTCAGCCATGGGGTGCCTCCTTCAATTTGCGCAAAATACGAAAAACACGTAATTTACGCAAGGCTATTCCGTCACCGCCCGGAACCGCATCTCCGCCAGATGGAACTTCGTCTTCGGCTCGCGACGGCTGCGCATGCCGACCTGCTGCAGGTTCACCAGCACCAAGCTGCCGTCGAGCGCCAGCGCCGCGTCGTGGAGCAGGCCATGTACCAGCCCGGCGACTTCCTGCGCCTGTCGCCGTCCCTCGGCTTCGGACCAGATTTCCAGGACCAGAAGATGTTCCTCGCCCGGCCCCCCGTCGGTCGAGAAATCGCGTGTCTCGATTTCGCCGAACACAATGGAGGGAAGTTTCGCCCGCGGCAGCAGCCGGTCGCGGATGCCGTCCGCCCCGAGGATCACGGTCAGCGCCGCATCGCCGGAGAGCTTTCGGTGGATCGCCTGCAGGAGCGCGTTCGCCGCCGTCATCGGGCTTCCTCCTCGCATTGGCAGACGAGATAACGCCGCGTCTCGTCCGGATCGTGCACCAGCCTGACAAGGAAGGTCCGTGTCCCCTTGCGAAAACGCTGGCCGGCGGAAACGTCCTCGCGGAACCGCACCCAGATGCGGTGGCTGATCGTGCCGCCCTCGCCCGCCGCCTGTTCTTCGACAACGAACGAGATCGGCTCTATCCGCGCCCAGAGCGAGGCCATCACCTCCCAGGCGACGGTTGCGCCGCCCTGGCCGTCCGGCAACGCCTGCGGCGCCTGGAGGTCGAGCCTTGCCGTCATCGACCCGGGATCGAAAAACACGACCATCAGAGCCTCCGCATCCGGAAGGGCGCGATCAGCCGCTCGTAGCCATCGGGGATGCCGGCCGGCTGGCTGTCCGGTGAAACCACGCCGCGGAAGGCAAACATGTAGCCGATATGGAGGGACATCGCCCGTTTCAGCGTATCGGGCACGTCGGTTCCCGCCTCGCCGAAACCGGCCGAAAAGTCGATCTCGATGCCGTTGACGCACCGGCCCGGTTCTGGCGGGTGTTTGAGCCACAGCCGCGCCGGCCGCCCGGTCCCGTCGAGCAGGTGATCTTCCAGTGGAACTTCAAGCGCGGTCCCGCCGGCGTCGTAAACCGTAACATTCTCAATCGCCTGCACCGGCGACCTCGAAATCCGGACGATGCCGTCCGCCGGCCAGTGGTCGAGATAAAGCCGCCACGCCTGCGACACCAGGCAGAGGCCGGTCTCCGTTTCCAGGTGCTCGCGGGCAGTGGTGATCAGCGAAGTCAGCAACGCGTCCTCGTCGCTTCCGTCGAGACGCAGATGCGCCTTCACCTCGGCAAGCGTCAGCGGCTCCGCGGCGGGCGGAGTGGTCTGGGCGTAGGTCATATTCGTCCTTGGAAAACTGGGCGGCCCCTCATCCGCCTGCCGGCACCTTCTCCCCGCAGGCGGGGAGAAGGACATATGCCGCACGGGCATCACGAAGAGAGACAGGAGCAGGGCACGTCCCCTCTCCCCGCCTGCGGGGAGAGGGTTAGGGTGAGGGGCAGCCCGTAGCGCCTGCCCGATAACGAGACGCCGGCCGTATTATGCCGCAGCGAACTTCACCACCTTGATCGCCTCGAAGTTCTGCACCCCGCCGCCGACGCGCTTGGTGGTGTAGAAGAGCACATAGGGTTTTGCCGAATAGGGATCGCGCAGGATGCGCACGCCGGCGCGGTCGACGACGAGATAACCGGAGCGGAAATCGCCAAACGCGATCGAGAGCGAATTCTCCGCCACGTCGGGCATCTCTTCGGCCTCGGCGATCGGAAAGCCCATCAGCGAGGCCGGCTGGCCGGCAGCGGCCGGCGGATGCCAGAGATAGTTGCCGTCGGCATCCTTGAACTTGCGGATGTCGCCCTGAACCTTGCGGTTCATCAGGAAGGTGCCGTTCTGGCGATGGCCGGCCTTCAGCGCATAGACGAGGTCGATCAGCGTGTCCGAAGGACCGGTCGATTTCCAGCCGCCGGCCATGCCGGTGCCGATATGGCCGATATTGCCCCAGCTCCAGGCGCTGTCCGCCACCGTCGGATAGGACAGAAACCCCTTCGGCTTGTTGATGCCGTCGCCGCGGATGAAGGCGTCGCCCTCCTGCTCGGCAAAGACGATGTCCACCTCGCCGGCGATCCAGGCCTCGATATCGACCGCCGCGTCGTCGAGCAGCGACTGCGTGGCCGCCGGCATGGCGTAGAGTTCCATGGTCGGAAAGGAGAGTTCGGCAAGCTGCGGCGTGCCGGTCTGCGGCCGCGCCGCGGTCTCGGCCACCCAGCCGGTCGAAAGCCCGGCCGCCGCGAACGGTTTCTTCAAGACGGAGGAGGAGACGGTGCGCACGGTCGAGAGCGCGCGCATCGGCGAAACCACCGAGATGCGCCGTCCGATCTCCGTGTCCGTCTCCGGCGGGACCAGATAACCGCCGTCAGTGCCGGTGCCGCCGGAAAAGGCCTTGGCCTCCAGCTCGCGCAGACCGTTTTCCTCGCCGCGGCGGACATAGGCGTCGAACGCCACCTTGTGCTCGACGGCTTCCGCCGAGAGCTCGGCATCGCGGCCGCCGGGCGCGGAGCCGAGGCGTGGCCGCGCCTTCTTCAGCAGCAGCTGGTCGAGCACCTTCTTCTGCTCGTCCATGCTGCGGTTGATGCGGTCCATCTTGTCGCGGGTCACCACGTCGGCGGTCAGCTTCTGCTCGATCTCGCCGAGGCGCCGGTCGTTGACCTCCTTGAAGGCCTCGAACGCCTCCATGAATTCGTCGAAGGCCGCCGTTACCGTTTCCGGCACGGCCTTGACCTCGGGAGCCTTCGCCCCGGCCGCCACGCCTGCCATCATCCTCGCCTGATCCGTCATATCGTTTTTCCTTTGAAGGTTGATTTCATCATCATCTTCGCCGCCCGCCGCATCTGGCGGACGAGTTCGGTTTCCCTGTCGCGGAAGAACCGCGCATGCTTGACGTTGGAGACCCTGGCCGAAGGCAGCATCGGAAAGGTCACCACCGAAATTTCCCAGAGATCGGCCTCGAGGATTTTTCGCACGCCCGTCTTGGCGTCGGTCCGCGCCTTGACGGTGCGAAAACCGATCGATAGCCCGTCAAGCGCGCCGGTCTTCATCAGCGCCAGCACCTCGCGGGAGCGGGCGACGCCCGGCGACAGCGCGCCTTCGACATAAAGCCCGCGGGCATCCTCGCGGATCGTCCGCCAGGCGCCGATCGGTTCCGCCGGGTCGTGCTGGTAGAGCATCCGCACTCCGCTCGCCCCGCGCTCGACGAGGCAGTTGCGGAAGGCGCCGCGCTCGATCGTGTCCTTGCCGAGATCAATCTCGCCGAAGACGCTGGCATAACCGGAAAAGAACCCGTCGCCGGTAATGCCTGCGAGCTCCAGATTGGCGAATTTGCGCGCAGTCGGGCGCGGCCCGCGGTAAGCGTGCATGGGCATTCTCCCTGAATTGGAAATGATGTGACCGGCGAAAAGGGTGAGGCCGGCGGCCCCTCATCCCCCCTGCCGGGACCTTCTCCCCGCCCGCGGGGAGAAGGGATATGCCGCACCGTTCCCCCGATCTCACCGTTTATGAGAGGGCGGGAAGCCAACTCCTTGCGCCCCTTCTCCCCGTCATGACGGGGAGAAGGTGGCGGCAGCCGGATGAGGGGCTGCGGGCGAAGTCGAGGGCCGGAGCTACCCCTCACCCGCCCTCTTCCCATACCTCTCCGCCACCCTCGCCAGCATGCCCAGCACCCACCAGGCACAAAGGCTGGCCGCGGCCGATCCCGTCAGCATCACTTCCCGGCCGGAAAGATCATCCCCGATCCCCAGCCGTTCCACCAGCCAGAGCCCGGTCGGCCCGCCGAAGATCAGCCCGCAGGCAAGGCCGGTCAGAAACCGGCTCGCGGCCTCATGGCGGCTTTTCGGCAGAAGATAGATCAACGACACGCCGGCACCCGCCGTGGCGCCGAGGACCTTGGCGACCCCGACGCCCGGATCGCTTCCGAGGTCAGACATTTTTTAATCTCTCTTGTTTATGATTTACGCATGTGGCTCGAGCGAGCCGCCGGCGCACGGACCGGCCTTTCCGCTTTGACCGAAGGTCGGCGGATTTCATTTCCCTCAATCTTCGGAATCACTTCCGGCGCTCTGCTCAAAGGTTGAGTCCGGGAGTTCGCAAGTTGAGTCATCCGCCGTTCGGCAGGCGCCATTCATGACTTCGCCCCCCTGGAGCCGATTAATACCCCACCGCCTCCCGCTTCTCCTCGTCGCTCAGGAACGACGCCGCCCCTACCCTCGTCCACAGCGCCTCGCGCTCGGCGGAGAGCCCGGCGATGCGGTCGAGGTCCGGCTCCAGCCGCAGCCGCTCGCTATACGCCTCCGACAGCCAGGCGGAAAAGCTCGCGGCGGTCCGCGAAATCAGCGGCAGCACGGTGAGGCGGTAGAAGGCGCGGTTGGCCTCCTGGTAATTGGCATAGGTATTGTCGCCCGGAATGCCGATCAGCATCGGCGGCACGCCGAAGGCGAGCGCAATGTCGCGGGCCGCGCCGTTTTTCGCCTCGATGAAATCCATGTCCTTCGGCGACAGGCCCATGGATTTCCAGTCCAGCCCGCCTTCGAGCAGCAGCGGCCGGCCCGCATTGACCGCGCCGGAATACCCGGCCTCCAGCTCGTCCTTCAGCCGCTCGTACTGGTCGGCGGAAAGGTTGCCGCCATCCTTCGGCTGGTAGACCAGCGCGCCGGATGGCCGCGCGGAATTGTCGAGCAGCGCCTTGTTCCAGCCCGCCGCCGCATTGTGCAGGTCGAGCGCGGCGCCGGCGGCGCCGAGCGGCGGAAAGCCGCAATGATCGTCGAGCGGATGGAACAGTTTCAGGTGCAGCAGCGCCAGGCCGTCGCTTTCGGCCGGCAGGCGCCGCACCGTGCCGCCGGCGCGATAATCGTAACCCGCCACCCAGCCATCGCGGCCTTCGACCACGCTCACCCGGTCGGGCCGCAGAAGATGCAGCTCGCGCAAAGTCCCGCCGATCGAGAGCGGTTCGACATAGGCATTGCCGGACAGCGCCAGGTGCCCGTAAAGCGCCTCGAAGAAATCCGGCCCGCCCTGCCTGGCGTTCGGCCGTGCGAGCAGCGCCAGCGCCGGATGGTCGGCGAGTTCGCTCGCACCGTCATAGGCAAGCCAGGGCACGGCCGCGGCCGCTTCCGCGATCATCCGCATCGCCCGGTAGGCGACCGGATTTTTCATGAAGCCCGTACGCGCCAGTGCCGCATAGGAGCGTCCCGACCAGTGCGCCGCCCCCTCGCCCGACACGATCGCGAAACCGGAAGCCATCTTCGTCTCGGACTCCGCCTTCAGGGTCTCGCGAGTTTCGGCCTCGGGGGTTTGCAGGCTCTGATCTTCAGGCACGGCCCGTCGCCCGCCCGTGGAAAACCACGGCCGCTGGAATGGAGATTTCATGGATTGTCCTCTCGCTCGCGGGCGCGAGGCCCGCCTTTAAGGTATCGGCAGCGGCGCTGTCACCGCCCTTGCACTGTCGAAATCGGCCGCCAAACGCATCTCGCGGATCGGCCGGACGATATCGATCGATTCCTGATAGAGCGGATGCGCCTTGTAGGCGGCGAGCGCCGCCTCATCCTCGAACTCGCCGTAGACGATCAGATCGACCTCGTTGCCGAGCTGGTCGCTCTTCACATTGGTGCCGATCTCGAGGAGCGATGCATGCGGATTGCCGGTCAGCAGGGAAAGACCCGCCCGGACCCGCTCGATTTCGCCGGCCTGCGCCGTGAAAAATACGATATGGCGTATCATGCAACCTCCTGGAAAACGGAGGCCTCGCTATCATGGCCGCAAGCGGGCTTCAATGCGGCCTGGTGTCCAGCGCTTCGGCAAATGTCCGCGCATGCCGCGCCACCAGTTCGGCCCGGTCGTTGCCGTTGATGATTTTTCGCGCGCCCGTCCAGTCGGACCGGCCGGGCCCGAAATAGTCGCCGAGCTTGCGGCCGGTGAAACTGCCGCGCCGCATGCCCTCGATCAGGATCGCGACCGAGACCGGCATCTCCATCGCCCGGCCCGGATCGGTCACCAGGTCGATGCCGGTAATCTCGGACATCGCCTCGTAGTTCCGCCTGTGGGTGAGTTGCACCAGGCCGCGTCCGAGCCAGCTCCGGCCGTTCTCGTCGGGCCGCCAATAGGGCGTCCTGACCGATCCGAGTTTTCCAGCCGCGAAAGCCTGTTCCAGCCGCGCGATCGCCGTCCTGTCGCTTGCAGCCAGGGTCTCGCGGACCGGCTGCATGGTGGCGGCGGTCTCGTGAAAAGCGGTCGCCAGTACGTAGGCGAGCGGGTCGCTCCCGCCCTGCGCGGCCCTTGCCGACCAGCCGTCAAGAATCGCCGTCAGCCCCTCCACCTGGCCCGATGTCAGCCGTCCGCCGAAGAGTTTCGTCCGCACCAAATCGAAGAAAACACGATGATCGAGCTGCATGAAAGCGATCCTTGACATCTGTCACAAAGTTTCAATCGGTTTAGAAAAACTAAATCGTTTTAAGCGCTTAGGCGCCAGTTTACATTTCTCTGACGGTATGGAACCAACGGGTGCATGCGCCGTTCATGTCGGCTTTCTAATTGAAACGGAGATCACAATGATGCAGCAGCCCGCACCGGCCGCCCCTTCCAAACCGATCCCCCAGCATGTCCTCGAGCGGATGGAATCCGAGTGGAAGCAGATCCGCGAAAGCGCAGAGCCGAAGCCGGCCACGCCCCGCTGATCTTCCGCGACCAAGCGACGAGCCGCGCTCAAACGCCCCGCACGCGCGGCTCGCCATGACCTTCCAGCATCAGTGCGGTCAGCGCCCAGACCAGCGCGTCGAGCCGGTCGGGCGAGCGGCCCGAGGACAGACCGTCCGGGCCGAAATCGCACATCTGGTCCTCCAGTTCCGCGAACCGCCCGGCATGCGCCACCCGCCCCTGTTCGTAGAGGGCGGCGACGGGCTCGGCGCGTAAAAACTTGCCGCGCGTCGCCCGCACCATCGATACCGGCAGCGCCGCGTTCACGCTTTTCAGCATCGCCGTCACCATCTCGCCGCCCTGGTTCACCTCGGCCACGATCCGATCCGCCTGGAAGCGCGCATAGGCGCGCGCCACCGCATTCGCCCAGCCGGCGGGGCTCTGGCCCTTGACGGAGCAATCGGCCAGAACGACCGCCCGGCCGCTCGCCTCGATCCCGGCCACGACAATGCCGCAGCAGGAATGTTCGCCCGAACCGGAAGGCGGATCGACCGCCACCACGATGCGCCTCAGCGCGCCGGTAAACCGGATCGTAGAGGCTTCGAGGTCGGCCCGTTTCCACAATGCGTCCTCGCGGTCCTCGATCAGCTCGCCGGCCAGTTCCTGCCGCCCGAGCCTCGAGCCACCGTATCGCGCCTCCAGCGCCGTGATGAAACCGGGCGCCAGGTTTCCGGCATTCGCCCGGGTCGAGATCCGCGCCAGCCGGGTGCCGGGATCGGCAATCAGGCGTTTCAGGACCGGCACCGGTCGTGGCGTCGTCGTCACCAGCTGGCGCGGGTCGGCCCCCAGCCGCAGCCCGAACTGCAGCATGTCGAAGGTCTCCTCCGCATGCCGCCATTTGGCGAGCTCATCGCACCAGGCGAAATGGAACTGCGGACCGCGCAGGCTTTCCGGATCTTCCGAGGAAAAGATCTGCGCGATCGCGCCGTTCGGCCAGACCAGGCGACGCCGGGAAATCTCGAAATCGGGCGGATTGCTCCGCGCGATCCGGCAGATCCCCGAAACCCCGTCGATCATCACCTCGCGGGCATCACCCAGAGTCTCCGCCACCAGCGCGATCCTGAGCCCGGAACGTTTGCCCGCCGACGCCAGCCCGTGGATCCACTCGGCGCCGGCCCGGGTCTTGCCCGAGCCGCGCCCGCCCATGATCAACCACGTCCGCCAGTCTCCGGAGGGCGGTTTTTGTTCGCGGCGACCCGCAATATCCCAGTCGCGCTCATGGCGGGGCGTGAAGCCGATCAGAGACGGGCCGGACTGCCCACTCCGTTCCGGAAAACGTTCGCTCGCCGGGTGGACCCGGTGCAGCAACTCGCTCTCCCCCATTGAGGGGGAGATGCCCGGCGGGGCAGAGGGGGGTGCTGCGGCACACTCTTCGGAAATCGAGGTCGCGGCGCTCCCGCCCTCAGTCACCCCCGGTGACATCTCCTCCGCACCGGGGACGATCGGAGGGCGGTCGGCCCGGCCGGTGTTCTCCTGTTCTATCGCATTGATCAAAGCCGTGCCTGTCATAGCGGCGGAGCGGCATGCCTCACGCGTAGCGGTGACTTTCCCCATGCCTTGTTCCAGCCCCGATGCATCCTTCGAGGCCTTGCCGGCGATCTTCTCCTGCGCCCGCCGCTTCGTGCGAAGGCTCGGCAGCGGCGCGCCCAAGCCTCTCGGCAACCCATTCGGGCGGCCCATCCCGTCTCCAGATTTCATAAAGGCCATAGGCATTTTCATTGGCGCGGTCCTCGATCATTTGCAGGAAGCGGGCCTTGGCCTCCTCATACCCGCCCTCGTCCGCCTCCCGCTCGGCCGCTTCCTCCCGGTCGCGGGCGAGCTGGCGCTGCAGGCTGTCGACCTTTTCGAGCGTGCGGACGATCAGCGACATGGCGTCGGTGGCGGCCTTCACATCGGCGCGCGCCAGCTTCTGGGCCGCGTCGTCGCCGCCGTCGAGCGCTGCCTCCGCCGAGGCCCGCATCTTGCGGAAGGTGGCGAACTGGGCGCCCATCTCGGCCGTCATCTCGTTCAGGATCCGCCGCAGTTCCTCGCCGGGCGAAACCGAACCCTCGGCGGACTTGGTTTCCAGGAGCACGCCGCGGGCCATGTCCGCCAAAGCCGCATCCTCCATCACGACCTCGTCGCCATAGACGGGAACCCGCGGCCAGAGGCCGAAAAGCGCGGGATCGAACGTTTCGAATTCATCCATGTCAAAGATCCCCGAAGGAGAATTTCGGCGCAGAAAAGCTGCCGCCGCGCCCGTTTCCGGTCGCCGCCTTTCCCCGCTGCCGATTTTCGAGATAAAAAAGGCCCGGCTTTGGAAGACCGGGCCAATTTGACTGGAAGTCTTGCGCCAACTGCCCGAAGGCTGCCATCGGCGCAATTCTTCGACTGTGCCTGTACCCTATCAGACGACCGTCACGCCGTCAAGGACTATTTTCCTAATTAGCAAAAATTAATTTACAAGACGATCAGGTCCCGCAGAATGTCTGCGTCACCCTTTCCTCGGGCTTCGGCGGCTGCATGTAGGCCGCGAATTCCGGCCGTTCCTCGAAGGGGCTTTCGAGCGCTTCGAGCAGCTTTTCGAAGAAGCCGAAATCGCCGTAGTTGGCGGCCGCCAGGGCTTCCTCGACCTTGTGGTTGCGGGGGATGACGGCCGGATTGACCGCTCTCAGGCCCGCCGCCAGATCCTCTTGCGACCGTATTTCGCCGGCAAGCCGCTCGCGCCAGGCGGAAAGCCATTCGGCTGCCTTGCCGGGATCGGCAAAACAACCGAGGAACGCCTCATCCCGGCCGTCGGCGGCGTCCGCCAGCCGGCGGAAGGTCAGGGTGAAATCCGCCTGCCCCTCGTGCATCAGACCAAGCAGCGCCTGGATCAGCTCGCCGTCACCATCCGCCTCGGTCTCAAGGCCGATCTTTGCCCGGAAGACGCCGATCCATGCCTTCTGGAACCGTTCGCCGAACGTCTTCAGCACGGCGTTCGCCGCGTCCACGGCCTTGTCCTCGTTCTCGTCCAGCAGCGGCAGCAGGCATTCGGCCAGCCGCGCGATATTCCACTGGCCGATGCCCGGCTGGTTGCGATAGGCGTATCGCCCCATCTGGTCGATCGAGGAAAACACCTTCATCGGATCGTATTCGTCGAGGAAGGCGCAAGGGCCGAAATCGATCGTCTCTCCCGAAATCGTCATGTTGTCGGTGTTCATCACCCCGTGGATGAAGCCGACGCCCAGCCAGCGGGCGATCAGGTCCGCCTGCCGCCCGGCCACGGCCTGCAGCAGCTCGATATAGGGATTTTCCGCCGTCTTGAGCTCGGGATAATGCCGCTCGATCACATAGTCGGCGAGCAGTTTCACGCCGTCATTGTCGCCGCGGGCGGCAAAAAACTGGAAGGTGCCGATCCGCACATGGCTTGCCGCGACCCGCACGAAGACGGCGCCCTGTTCGATCCTTTCGCGAAAGACCCGTTCGCCGGTTGCGACCGCCGCCAGCGCCCGCGTCGCCGGCAGGCCGAGCGCGTTCATCGCCTCCGACACGATGTATTCCCGCAGGACGGGCCCGAGCGCCGCGCGCCCGTCGCCACGGCGGGAAAACGGGGTCGGGCCGGCACCCTTCAGCTGGATGTCGCGGCGGATGCCGTTGCGGTCGACGACCTCGCCGAGCAGGATCGCCCGCCCGTCGCCGAGCTGCGGCACGAAATTGCCGAACTGGTGGCCGGCATAGGCCATGGCGATCGGCATGGCGCCCGGCGGCACGACATTGCCGGCAAGGATCTGCGCCAGCCGCGCAGGATCGGAAAAATCGGCCTCGACACCCAGCTCGTCGGCCAGCGCCTCGTTGAATTTCAGGAGCTTCGGCCCCTCCACCGGCTCGGGATAGACGGAGGCGAAAAACCTGTCCGGCAGGCGGGCGTAGGAATTGTCGAACTGGAACACGGAGGAACTCCTTCGGCCGCCGGCGCCAGATGCGGGCGGCCCCTATCCCCAATATGGGAAATCATGTCCGCCGAACAAGCGAAATGCGCTTTTGTTGCGCCCCTTCAGGCCTTGCCGAGCCGCACGCCGAAACCGAGAAGAAATGTCAGCAGCGCCCCTGCCGCGGCCGTCCCGTAGAGCCAGCAGGCCGGGCCGCCGGCCCCGCCGTTTTCCAGCGCCGAAACCAGGCCGGTCGCGCTTGCGATCATGCCGGCGATCCCCGCACCGATCGCATATCCCGCGGTCGAGATCGTCGGCAGCAAGGCGCTTGCGAGATCGCGCTCCTGCCTTGCTGCCGCTTCCATCGCCGCCTGGTTGACGCTTGCCCAGGCGACGCCGAAGCCCGTACCGATCGCCACCTGGCCTGCCAGAAGCAGGACCAGCGAGCCGCTCGCAAAAGCCGCTCCGAGGCATAGGAAACCGAACAGTTGAAACAATGCGCCACTGCGCATCCACCGATGCCGGGCGCCAGGCGCCGTGACCCGGCTGGCGACGACGGCGACCAGGCTCCAGGAGAGCGCCATGGTCACCACCAGATAACCGACCACCGCCGGCCGGAAATCGAAGACGGCGCCGATCATCAGCGCCAGGTAGACGCTGCCGACCGAGTGGCTCGCCGACATCAGGAACAGGACCCAAAAGCCGTGCCCGACGACCGAACCGAGCCGGAAGGCGCCTTGCGGAAACAGTTTCGGCCCGATCCGCCCGTCGAGCTTCAGCGCCGGCAGGAACAGCCCCGCCCCCACCACGACCGCCATTGCCTGCATCGCGCCGCCGCTCACCACCGACGACAGCGACAGGACGAAGGAGGCGGCCAGGCAGAGAGAAATGGTGGCGGCCGACAGCGGCACCGGCGCCGCCTCGGTCACCCTTGGCCTTGCGGTCAGCGCGAAGCCCGCAAGCAGGGCCACGAAGGGCGAGACGGCCAGGAACGATGCACGCCAGGAATAGGCTTCCGTCAGCAGCCCGCCCGCCAGCGGTCCGGCAATCGCCGCCACCGCCCAGACGATCGCCTCCACCGCGAACACTTTTGCGATCAGCCCGGAGGGGAAGTTGGCCGGGATCAGGCTGTAGCAGATCGCCACGATCAGCCCATCCGCAACGCCCTGCAGCAGGCGCCCGGCCATGATCCAGGAAAAGGCCGGCGCCGACAGCGCAAACAGCCCGCCCAAGGCAAAGATCAACGCCGAGACGACAAGGACGAAACGCGCGCCGAACCGGTCGCGCATCGCAGCCGCCCCGGTGCCGCCGGCGATCGAGCCCAGGAAATACAGCGTATAGGCCCAGCTGAAATAGGTCGTGCCACCGATCTCTTTCGCGGCCGGCGGCAACGCCGCGACGATTGCGAACTGGTTGAAGGCATGCAGCCCGATCCCCGCCGAGATCAGCCCCAGCATCGCCCCTTCGCGGCCTTTCAGAAGCCTCGACCAACCCACATCGATTTCCTGCAGCACGCCCTGCCCCTTGTCCAATTTTCAGTCACCGGGACCCTACAACCTCAACCGCAATTGAGGTCAATGGCGCGTCCAGAAAATAAAATATAGCTATTTCATAGGCTTACGATTTCTCCGCAGATTTTTTCCGATGTTGTATTTTAGCTACAGCTTTCCAAGCAAACCGCTCTATTTGCGTTTTAGCCAATAAATCGGAGGGAATATCCATGAAGGCTCTTTTCATTTTTGCCGCGTCGGCCGCCATGACCGCCTCTTCCGTTGCCTATGCGGCCGACGCCGTCGAACAGGTTCCACAAGCCCCGCAGGCCGTCGAAATGCCGGTCGTCTTCACCTGGAACGGGCCCTATATCGGTGCCCATACCGGTTATGCCTGGGGTGACGGCAATGCGGTCGGCGGTGGTTCCGACGATTTCGACGGCTGGAGGCTTGGCGGCTTCGTCGGCTACAACTGGCAATTTTCCAACGGTTTCGTTGCCGGTATCGAAGGCGACGTCAACTACGACTGGAACGAGAACAGCTATCCCGGCGGAATCGACATCGGCACCGGCTTCTCCGGCTCCGTTCGCGGCCGCGTCGGTTATGCCATCGACCGGGCCCTGATCTTCGGCGCGGCGGGCTGGACGGCCACCAACGCCCATATCGACGGCGGCGGCTTTGACGACGACGACATGCTGAACGGCTGGACGATCGGCGCCGGCGTCGATTACGCCTTCACGGACAATATCTTCGGCCGTATCGAATACCGCTACAACGATTTCGGGAACGGCAGCCTCGCCGGCGCCGATTTCGACTTCAACCAGCACGTCATCAATGTCGGCATCGGCGTGAAGTTTTAAGCCGCAAGACGCTGGATGATAAAATGGAAAGCCGCCCGGAGGAAACCTCCGGCGGCCCTATGTCAGGCTGATTGTTCGGCGGAGACCATGCGCGACCGCCGTCCCCTCGAACGCAGATCGATGGTGTTGGTGGCCATTTCGAGCGCGGCCAGACCTGCAGGCGTGATGGCGCGCGGATGGTTGCTGGTGCAGAGCCCCCTGCGGCTCAGTTCTTCAAGGCAGATCCACTCGCGGACCGTGCCCGCGTGCCGCCGCTGGCCGGCAAGCGCCTGCAGGGTTTCGATTTCCGGCTCGATCAGATCGCTGTCCACGCCGGTCTTCTATTCGTCGAATTTATAGGTGCGGAGGGCCTTGAGATTGGCCGAGAAATTCCCGACCACCCGGGTTCCTGCCGAAATAAACAACGTCAGGACCAGTGCGACAAAGACTATTACAGCGTCCTCAAATATACCCATGGCGCTCGCCCGCAACAGAACTGGCTCCCAGTATTACTGCGAACGGCCGAGCGGGTGAATTCGGTAATTATACGTAGCCCTCCCGGTGCCGGGATCTTTACTTCCCGGATTCCGTTCGAGCGCCGCCAAAGCTGGTGAGGCGGGTTTGCCGACGCCGGCTCGCATTCGAGCCACATCCGCCGGCCGACGCGGGCATGTCGCTCTACCCGCGAACGGGTCGAGCGACATTCGCGAGCCTTTCAATTCTCAGGGGCGGGTCAGCACCTTGAAGGCGATGAACTGCGTCTTCTGCTCCTTGGAGAAATTGTTGTCGGCGGCGAAGATCAGGAGATCGCTGCCGTCCGTGCCCTTGGCGAAGGTGACCGCCTCGATATTGTCCGGCTTCAGGCCGATCGCCTGCATGTCGAGCACCTGCGCCTTGCGCACCGGCACGACCGGGGCATCGGTATTGGCGAGCGAAGCGATGGAAGAGACATCGGTCGCGCCGTCGGTATCGACCATGAAGACCTTGATCGAGTTGCCGAACCCTTGCGCGAAGCCGCGCTCGACGACCAGGAGGCGATGGTCGTCGAGGCCCAGGATTTCCGAGGCACCGTTGTCGTTGTAACCCTTGTCGACGGTCGGCGCCTGGGGGATCGGCGCGACCGGATAGACATATTCGGCCTGTCGCGTGCCGCTGGCCGCATCGTAGCGGATCATGCGGGCGAGCGTGCCGCGGGCAAGCCCGGAGATCGGCCCGTCCTGGAACAGCGCCGATTCGACCTCGACCATCAGGTCGCCGCCCGGCAGCGTGGCGAGCCCTTCGAAGGCGAGGTTGTCGCGGATGCCGGCGGACTTGTCGGCGGTCGGCAGAAAGGCCTTGGGAAGCTCGAACTCGCGCACGAAGGCGCCGTCCGGGCTCGCGACGCGCACGAAGGGCGGCAGGAGCTGCTTCACGTCGCCTTCGCTCGACCAGTAGATGCCGTCCCTGCCGAACCGGATCGATTCCGGATCGACACTCTTGGCCGCAAAAGCCTCGCCATTCCTGTCCTTCAGGGTCACCGTCCTTACCACCTTCACATCGGTGATGCCGGCAGCACTCGCTTCGATCGAAAGCTCGTAGAAACGGGCGGGGGCCCGTTCGGAACGGTCGTCGGAAATGGCGATGTAACGGTTGCTCGACGGGTCGTAGTCGAGGCCGGAAATGCCGCCGAACTCGACGCCGTCGAATTGCGTGCCGGTCGGGATCGAGAACTCGCCGACGAAGGAAAGGCCGATGGCCGCCTTGCAGTCGCCGAACGGGCAAGGGGTGGCGACCGTCACGCCGGGCTCCGCGGCCTGCGCCGGAGGGGCGAGCGAAATGACGAGAGCAACAGTTGAAAACAGCGCTTTGAGCATGATCGATGTCCGATAATTCGAGAGGCGGGCGAAAAACGGCAGGCCGGCCCCTCGAATGGAAGCCGGCCAGCGGTTGCTCTTCCTCTGCCATGCGAATTTTGCGGACATATAACGCCTGGCCGTCAGAATGTTGAAATTTTCATGACGGGTGTGGGAGGCGGGAGCGGCCTTTCGTCCACTAACGCCAGTTTTCCTTGCGGTTCAAACCGCCGCCCGTTCGGGACTGTACCCCGCTTCGCGGATCGCCTCCTCGGCCTTTGCCGCGTCGCCCTCGACCGTCACCGTGCGGACCGTCAGGTCGATCGCCACCGCCGCACCCGGCAGGGCATCCGCCAGCGCGCCGCGCACGGTCTTTTCGCAATGGCCGCAGGTCATGTCCGGCACGGTGAAAATCGCAGTCATCGGAATCTCCTTGTTCGATGTATGGGTTGTGCACCTTCCCACGGGGGGAAGGTCAAGTGTGGGTCGACGAGTCGCCGCTGAAGTTGGGTGTCGAGAATGCCCCTCATCCGCCTGCCGGCACCTTCTCCCCGTTCTGACGGGGAGAAGGACGCACGAGGCATGCTCCCAGGCTCATCTTGCAACCTCGATAAATGGGCAAGCCGGCGCGGCATATGTCCTTCTCCCCGTTTTTCACGGGGAGAAGGTGCCGGCAGGCGGATGAGGGGCATCGCGCCGAAATACATCAGGCGTGCTGCTTCGTCTTCCTTTTCATTGCCGGGGCCGACGCGTCGCCGCCCACCGCGCCATCCCCCGCCAGATCGTCGAGGATCGGGCAGTTGGGGCGGGTGTCGCCGCCGCAGCAATGGGCGAGGTGCTTCAGCGTCTGGACCATGCCCTGCATCTCGGCGATGCGCCGTTCGAGATCGCCGATATGGGCGGTCGCGACTTCCTTGACGGCGGCGCTTTCGCGGCTCTTGTCCTGCCAGAGTTTCAGAAGCGTCTCGGTCTCCTCCAGCGAGAAGCCGAGATTGCGGGCGCGTTTGATGAAGCGCAGGATATGTACTTCCTCGTCGCCATAGACCCGGTAATTGTTGCCGGTGCGGCCCATCGGGCGGATCAGGCCGATCTCCTCGTAATAACGGATCATCTTGGCCGACACGCCGGATGCGTTCGAAGCCTCGCCGATATTCATCGCGCGTCCCTCACTTTCGCCGCCTTCAGCCTGAGCGCATTGCCGAGCACGAAGACGCTCGACAGAGCCATGGCGCCGGCCGCGATCATCGGCGACAGCAGCCAGCCGAAGGCCGGGTAAAGCACGCCCGCCGCGACCGGCACCAGCGCCACGTTGTAACCGAAGGCCCAGAACAGGTTCTGCTTGATGTTGGTCATGGTCGCGCGGCTGATAGTGATCGCCGAGACGACGCCCGAAAGCTCGCCGCCGACCAGGACCACGTCGGCGCTTTCGATCGCCACATCCGTACCGGTGCCGATGGCGATGCCGACATCGGCTTCGGCGAGCGCGGGTGCATCGTTGATGCCGTCGCCGACGAAAGCGAGCTTTTTGCCACTCTGCTCCCCCTTGGCCCGCATTTCGTGGATGGCCGCCACCTTGCCCTCCGGCAGGACCTCGGCAACGACTTGTCTGATGCCGACCTGACGGCCGATCGCTTCGGCGGTGCGGCGGTTGTCACCGGTCACCATGGCCACTTCGACGCCCATCGCCTGCAGCGCCCGGATCGCCTCGCGGCTCGACGGCTTCAGCGGATCGGCAACCGCGATGGCTGCGGCGAGCTTTGCGTCAATCGCGGCGTAAAGCGGCGTCTTGCCTTCGTCGCCGAGCCGGGCGGCGGCTTCCGCGAAGGTTTCGACCGAGAGACCCAGCTTTTCCATGAAGCGGTCGGCGCCGACCGAGACCTTGCGTCCACCGATCTGCGCCTCGATACCGTAACCGGTCACCGACGCGAAATTTTCCGCCTTCGGCACGGCGAGGCCCCTGGTCTCGGCGGCCTTGACGATCGCCTCGGCGATCGGATGTTCCGACTGCGCCTCGACGCTTGCGACCAGCGCCAGCACCTCGTCTTCGGCAAAACCGTCCGCCGTCACCAGATCGGTCAGTTCCGGCCGGCCCTTTGTCACGGTGCCGGTCTTGTCGACCACGACGAGCCGGACATTGCGCAATTCCTGCAGCGCCTCTCCCTTGCGGAACAGCACGCCCAGTTCAGCCGCGCGGCCGCCGCCGACGACGATTGAGGTCGGCACCGCAAGCCCCATGGCGCAGGGGCAGGCGATGATCAGCACCGCGACCGCATTGACCAGCGCGTGGGTGAGCGCCGGTTCGGGGCCGACGAAGAACCAGACGGCGAAAGTGAGAACGGCGAGCGCGATCACCGCCGGCACGAACCAGGCCGTCACCTGGTCGACCAGGGTCTGGATCGGCAGCTTCGACCCTTGCGCCTGCTCAACCATGCGGATGATCTGCGCCAGCATCGTGTCGCGGCCGACCTTGTCGGCCCGGAACCGGAAGGCGCCGGTCTTGTTGATCGTGCCGCCGACCACCGTGGCGCCAGCCGCCTTTTCGACCGGCAGCGGTTCGCCCGAAATCATCGACTCGTCGACATTCGAGGAGCCGTCAATGACAGTACCGTCGACCGGAATGCGCTCGCCGGGGCGGATCACCAGCACGTCGCCGGCGACCACCTGTTCGGTCGGGATGTCCAGCACCTTGCCGTCGCGTTCGACGCGGGCGGTCTTGGCCTGCAGCCGGCTGAGCTTCTCGATCGCCTCGCCGGTGCGGCCGGTGGCGCGCGCTTCGAGCAGCCGGCCGAACAGGATCAGCGTGACGATGACGGTCGCCGCTTCGTAATAGACGAAGCGGGCGCTTTCCGGCAGCAGGTCGGGGGCGAATGTGGTGACCAGCGAATAGCCGTAGGCCGCCAGCACGCCGACCGCGACCAGCGAGTTCATCTCCGGCGCGCCGCGCAACAGCGCCGGCAGGCCTATCCTCAGGAAGCGGAAACCGGGGCCGAAGACGACCACCGTCGCCAGGGCGAAATAGACATAATAGAGGTTCTGCGTCTCGATCACGCCCATCAGCCAGTGATGGAAGGGATCGTAGACGTGGCTTGCCATTTCCAGCACGAACAGCGGCAGGGTGAGTACGAAGGCGATGGCGAGATCGCGCTTCAGCGCGCCCTCCTCGCCCTGGTGCATATGCATGTGGTCGTGGCCGCCGGCATGGGCCGCGGGGCCGTGCCCCATGGCAGCGTGATCCATTCCCATGTGATCCATGGAGGCGTGGTCCATGTGGTCGTGGCCTTGCGGCGTCGAATGACCATGGTCGTGGTGATGAGCGTGCCCGGCCTGCGGCGTCACAGGCGGCATCATTCCCGCTTCGCGCATCGCGTGGTGCATCGCGCCCGGCGGGATCTCGTAACCGACCTTGCGGATCGCCTTTTCGAGATCCTCCGGAGAAAAGCCCTCGGCCGATTCCACGGTCAGCTTCTTCGTCGCGAAATTGACGGCGCTCTTATCGACACCCGGGACTTTCGCGGCGGCGTTTTCGACGCGGCGCACGCAGGAAGCGCAGGTCATGCCCTCGACGGGAACGGTGAAAGGCTCGGCTTTGTGGATCGGCTTGACGGTCTGGTTCATGGGATAGTCCTCGCTTTCCCACCCTATGTGGAGCTTCCCATCATGGGAAGGTCAAGGGGGTGAAATCGCATTTTCCGTGCGGCGTGTCCGGGATAACCGTCCTCTGACTTGGCAGGCTTGGCTACGAGCATGGGAAGATATAGGCAGCTCGAACAGCCGACGCGGAGACGGAAGCCATGCCGCCGTTTTTGGAAGGCGGAAGACTGGAAGAGGTCCTAGTCCTCTCTTGCGCCGCCGCCGAAGCTCGGCGCATTCAGCCCCGAAAGCAGCAGCACCAGTTCCGCCTGGCGGGTGGTGGCGGTCTTCAGCATGATCTTCTTCAGGTGCGAGCGGGCGGTTTCCAGCGAGATGCCGAGCGCGGCGGCGATCATTTCCGGGGTCTGGGCCATGGCGATGCTGCGCGCCACGCGGGCTTCGGCGGGGGTGAGGTCGAAGAGGCCGCAGAGTACGCGCATGTCCGGGGGGCCGACCTGTCCGACCTGCGTGACGGCGAGCACCGCCATCGAACGGGAAAAGATGTCGCGCGCCGCGCGGCGGACCGGCAGGAGGTGCAGGATCAGCGGCGGCGCTCCGTCGCGCCCGGCCATCGGCAGGGACTGCACGGTCGGGGACACCTGCGCCTTGTAGTGCTCGATCGCTTCGTCCAGCAGCGCGTTGGCGCCCGCCCCTTCCAGCACCAGCCGGTCACCGGCGCCGGCGCGGATGCGCGGAGCGAGCGCCTCCATTTCCGGGTTCATGGCGACAGCCTGGCCGCCGTCGCCGATGATCGCCGCCGGCAGGCCGAGCAGCGACAGCGTCTCGGTCATCGACCGCGCTTCGCTGAAGGCGAGCCGCGAGGACATATAGGCCGCCCGGGCGATATCCGGCTTCAGCAGGTTGAGGCGCGCCAGCTGCTCGTCGGAGAAATGCGTCAGGCCCTTGGCGCGCATCATGCTGATGACGACGATATGGCCGGTGGGCTCCTGAAAGGCCCAGCCCGCCTCCCACTCCATGCCGTAGGGCAGCAGGAAAGCGTGGCGGATCGGGTCCTCGTCGAACTCCTCGCCGCTCATGATGTCGACTTCGCGCGCGAACGAGAAGGGAAAGCGCTCCATGCCGCGGGTGGGGCGGACGTTGTTGAACCTGTGTTCGCTCTCGACGAACGCCGCGAAGGCGTCCGCGATGTTGGGCGTCGTGACGTAACGGTGGGTGCCGTTGCCGTCGATGGTGAAGATGGAGGCGGTGCTGGACCCGGCCTCCAGCGCCAGCCTCTCGCATGTCTCAGTCCACAGCTCGGGAACCAGGGCTGCCTCATAGAGGCGGTCTGCCAACGTGCCTTCGTCATTCATCGGGATGCCATCGGAATGAATTCGAAATGAATCTTGACTGCTACGGTAATCTTAGTGCGTCTGCCCGGCGGGACAACTGGCAGAACACCTTAAAACAGATTGCCGTAACTTATAACATTGGCAAATAATAAACATGTGTTCGGAAGGACTTCGCGCCGGATCCTCGCGCCGGGAGCTAACGTTCCTCGCCCACCGTCAGCGGCCAGTCGACCACGTAGTCCTCGAAATCCTCGACATCGACGTCGTTCTCGCTGACCGTGCGGCCGCGGGCGGAGATGCCGGCCTGGTGCACGGTTTCGGGATCGCCCGACACCAGCGGATGCCACCAGTAGAGGTCTTCGCCGTCGCGGATCAGGCGATAGCCGCAGGTCGGCGGCAGCCAGGAGATTTCGTTGACGGTCTCGGGGGTGAGCTGGATGCAGTCCGGCACCGTCGCCTGGCGGTTGTCGTAATCCTTGCAACGACAGCTCTCGCCGTCGAGCAGCCGGCAGGCGACGGAGGTGAAGACGACGTCTCCCGAATCCCAGTCCTCGAGCTTGTTGAGACAACAGAGCCCGCAGCCGTCGCAGAGGCTTTCCCATTCGTTTTGGTTCAGCTGGTCGAGCCGCTTGGTCTTCCAGAAAGGTTCGTCGGTCATCGTGGATATCACATTTGCGGCAGAGCGGAACCAATCCCGATATCTGCATTTTACCTGTTGCGATTTTGATATCGCGCATCAACCATTTGTCAGCTAAAGCTGATTAACGGTGAGAGGCTAGAGCTCTTGATCCCTTGAAGGGACCGCGTCAAGCATATCTCATCGAAAGGGCGGGGAATTCCAAGGTGCAGGACGAGCCAAAGTCATCCGACGAACGGCCGCGCAACAAGCGCCACCTTCTGCTGCGCATCGATTCGTGGATCGATTCCACCGTCTGGAATCTCGGTTTCCGGCTTGGCGAGATCTGGGAGGAGATCACCATCTTCTTCCGCCGCTTCCGGGTTCGCGGCTGGAAGCGCATCGGCTTCGAGCTTGCCGGCGAGGCGATGACATTGGGCACGGCCGGTTTCGTGCTGCTGCTGGCGCTCGCCCAGCCTGCCTTCGAGGAAACCCACGAGGACTGGCGCAATCGCGGCGATTTCGCCGTCACCTTCCTCGACCGCTACGGCAGCGTCATCGGTCATCGCGGCATCATCCATGAGGATTCGGTACCGATCGACGAGCTGCCGGACCACCTGATCAAGGCGGTGCTGGCGACCGAGGACCGGCGCTTCTTCGACCATTTCGGCATCGACTTCTTCGGCCTTGCCCGCGCCATGAGCGAAAACGCCAAGGCAGGCGGTGTCGTCCAGGGCGGCTCGACCTTGACGCAGCAGCTCGCCAAGAACCTGTTCCTCACCAACGAGCGGTCGATCGAGCGCAAGATCAAGGAAGCCTTCCTGTCCCTGTGGCTGGAAGCCAACCTCTCCAAGAAGGAGATCCTGTCGCTCTATCTCGACCGCGCCTATATGGGCGGCGGCACGTTCGGGGCGGCGGCGGCGGCGCAGTTCTATTTCGGCAAGAACATCACCGAGGTGAACCTCGCCGAGAGCGCCATGCTCGCCGGCCTGTTCAAGGCCCCGGCCAAATATGCGCCGCATGTCAACCTGCCGGCCGCCCGCGCCCGCGCCAACGAGGTGCTTTCCAACCTCGTGCAGAGCGGGCTGATGACCGAGGGCCAGGTGATCGCCGCCCGCCGCAATCCTGCGACCGTCGTCGACCGTGCCGACGCCAAGGCACCCGACTATTTCCTCGACTGGGCCTTCGACGAAGTGCAGCGGCTGGCACAGGCCGGCAAGTTCCACGAACATTCGGTCGTGGTCCGCACGACGGTCGACACGGGCCTGCAGCAGGCTGCGGAATCGGCGATGGAATCGAGCCTTCGCGAATATGGCGACAGCTTCAAGGTGAAGCAGGGCGCGCTCGTGATGATCGAGAACGGCGGGGCGGTACGTGCCATGGTCGGCGGCCGCGACTACGGCGAAAGCCAGTTCAACCGCGCCGCCAAGGCGCTGCGCCAGCCGGGTTCGTCCTTCAAGCTCTATACCTATTCGGCGGCGATGGAGAACGGCTTCAAGCCGGAATCGACTATTTCCGACGCGCCGATCACCTGGAACGGCTGGTCGCCGCAGAACTACGCGCGTTCCTACAAGGGCAAGGTGACGCTGCTGTCGGCTATGGCGCAGTCGCTCAACACCGTGCCGGTCCGGCTCGCCAAGGAATATCTCGGCACCGACGTGATCGTGAACACCGCCAAGGCCTTCGGCATCGAGACGCCGCTCAGGAAAGACAAGACCATCCCGCTCGGCACCTCGGAAGTGACCGTGCTCGACCAGGCTACGGGTTATGCCGTGATGCCGGCGGGCGGCATGCAGTCGCGCCGCCACGGCATCGAACAGGTTCTCGGTTACGGCGGCGACGTGCTCTACGATTTCAACCGCGACGAACCGCCGGCCAAGCGCGTGCTTTCCGAGCAGGCGACATCGTCGATGAACCGCATCCTCACCCAGATCCCGGTGATCGGCACGGCCCGCAGGGCGGCGCTCGACGGCGGCATCGTCACCGGCGGCAAGACCGGCACGTCACAGAGCTATCGCGACGCCTGGTTCATCGGATTTACCGGCAATTACACGACCGCCGTCTGGTTCGGCAACGACGACTTCACCTCGATGAACAACATGACCGGCGGTTCGCTGCCGGCCGCGACCTTCAAGACGGTGATGGACTATGCCCATCAGGGCATCGAGTTGCGCGCCATTCCCGGCATCGACAATCCGCTGCCGACTGGCAACCACAAGGGCAACGCGGTCGCCAAGAAGAACGAAGGCCCCGAGACCGGATTGCAGGCGCTGATCCGGCCGCGTTCGCTGTCGGCCGAATCCACCCGGCTGCTGCGGCAGATCGCCGGAAAGCTGAAGGAAGCCGGCCGGCTCGGGCCTGCGACCGCCAAGGTCGCCGACAAGACGACAACGGGATCCGTCGCCGAGGTGACCCCGGTCAGTTCCAAAAACCCCTGAAGCCCTGGGTTCCGAGCCTGCCGCGCACGGTCGCGGCGACGCAGAGCGCCGTCACGCCCTGGTGCAGTCCTCCCTGCAGCAGCTTTTCGAAGGCTGCCCTGTCCCTCTCCGACAACCCGTCATCCGCATGCGCCATCCAGCCGCGGAATTGTGCCGTGCGTTCTCCCTGGTCGATATCCTGGCCCATCAGATCGAAGAAGCGCACATAGGTATCGACCGCAAGGTTCTTGACGGGCGGGCTCGTCCAGCCCTGGCGGGCGGCCTGCGGCAGGCAGGTGTCGATGGCCTCGACGATGGCGCGGCGCGCTTCGGTCGGCTGGCTTTCGGTCAGCGTCATGAAGTCGAGGGAAATGTCCTTCGGGGTGGAAGGCCCCTCCTCCGGTTTCAGGTGGTACCAGGCGCCGGAAAACCCGGCCGCCAATGCCACCAATGCGCCGGTGGCGATCATCCATACTCTCATCGTCTCCGCTCCGAAACGTTGTCGCGGAGGTGACGGTAGTCAAGGAACGGGCCGCTCGTAGCAGGCGCAAATTATAGTCACAGAAACCCTTCCAAATAACGTTATCAAATAATTAGCCGTCTGGCGCGCCCTGTGCGGGAGCGGCACATATCGGGCGGGAATGGATGATTCCGGCACAGGTGTCGGCTTTCCCTTCCGGTCCCGACACGGAGATCAGACGGCCGTCCGCCCCGCGAATCGACGCTTTGCTGCCGAGCGATTCGGGCAAGGCATGCGTCTGTGCCGGAAAGACACAAGCCCGCCCTTTCCTTCGCACGGGAATCAATGCTAACCCTCTGGCATTGCTGTCCGAGGGCCAAAGCAAACCCGTGTTCCGTGTTCCCTTCCTCATCGCGATCGCGCTCACCATCGCCTTCGGCGGCGGGATATGGTCCACCCTCGTTGCGCTCGATGCCACGATCGGTTTCGGTGCGATCAAGCTCGGCTCGTGGGAAGCCTTTCCGCAGGCACAGACGGCGCAGGCCGACCCTTACGCGAAATCGCACCGGGCCAATGCCGGCAAGCTCCTCTATGCGAGCGCCGAGGGCCTCACCTTCCTTGCCGCGATCGACGAGGCCGGCGACCGGCTGACCGGAAACTGCTCCTACCGCCTCACCGGCCACACGCCGCCGGCGCGTTTCTGGACGCTGTTTGCCGCGGCCCCCGGCGCGGCGCCGCCGCTGGCGCAATCCGACCTGCCGACCGCGCTCAATTCCCGCATCGTGCTGCGCAAGGGCGATGACGACGGCGGCTTCGATATCGCGATCTCGGCAACGCCGAGGCCCGGCAACTGGCTTGCCGTTTCGACGCCTGGCGCGTTCCGGCTGACGCTGACGCTGTTCGACACGCCGACGGCCGGCAGTTCCGGCCTGATCGACCTCACCATGCCACGCATCCAGAAGATCGGGTGCGGCAATGGCTAGAGGGCTGGGTTTGGGGTCGAGGGGCCTCGGTTTAGGATCGAAGGGCTGGCGGTCCGAGAAAGTGGGGGCCGGTGGTCTGGCGCTGAAGCTTCTGCTGGCGGCGGTCACCGGGCTTATCGGCGCAGCGCTTCTGCACCTGATCATCGTGCTGGCGCTGCCGAGTTTCAGCGAGCGCGACGCCTATACGCGGGTGCTGGCGGAGGGCGAGATCTTCCGTTTCTACCGGCTGGCGGAAAAGCCGGACGATACCGGGCTTGCCAAGGACGACCCGTTCGTCGAGGCGGCTGTCTGCGCCTTCGACGTCTCGGACGGCCCCGTGAGGCTGACGGCCGCCAATGGCGGCGTACCGTTCTGGTCGCTCGGCGTCTACGACCAGTCGTCCAACGAGGTGTTCAGCATCAATGACAGGACATCGGCCGGCGGCGTGCTGGATGTGGTGATCGCCTCGCCGATGCAACTGACCGCATTGCGCAAGGCGCTGCCGCAGGCGGTCTCGCAGTCCATCCTGGTGGAAGCCCGGCAGGCGGAGGGATATGTGGTCCTGAGAAGTCTCGTCCCGCAACCGAGTTTCGCGGGGATCGTGTCGCAATTCCTGAACCAGGCCACCTGTGCGCCGTTCGAATGGCGCTCCCGCAGCCGGTTCTGATCAATTCCGGCTATTCGGCGTCCGGCTATTCGGCGCGCACCGCGTGGTTTTCGGCCTTGCGGTCGCCAAAGTCCTCGAAACGTTCGTATCGCACGCCGGTGAACAGCAGCAGCTGACCGGCGGCTTCGCTTTCGCCGATCCTGATCTGCGGCCGGCGCGCGTTCTCGCTGCGCCATCTGTTCAGAACTACGATCTCTGCCATGCTCGCCTCCGTTTAAGGAATTCGAGACGGATGAAGACGGATCGATCTCACCCTGGCCTCTTGAAGGGGCCTGACGCTTCCCGAAGCAAATCCGGGCATCCGCGCCTTTCTCGTCTGTGCGCCTTTTTCGAAGGCGCAACGACATTTCCGCATGAACGGCCGGTTCCGCCTGAACCGGCCGTTATCGGGATGGCCGCAGGAACGCGACGGCCAGCCGGTACTTGAAAACCCGGCAAAACACACGCCGGTTACAGCCTGAATTCAGCCAGACGACCGTTAACAATGTCTTACTGCTAATATACCACTTGGCATCGGTGCATGTCTGTCGTCCGCAGCCAAAACGCAGAAGCGTCCATTTGGTTCACCGCCTTTGCCGGCAGCGGACAAAGCCGCGATTTCCCGTCGCGAAAACGAAACTGCAAGAAATCACAGACGTATCAAAACGACCCATTTTCACAGACCGTTAACCCTCCAAGAGTTAGCATCCGGTTAAACCAAGGCGACCTCGATCTGCAGGTGTTCTCACAGCTGCGTGAGCGGACGGCGCGCCACCGGGAGTTTCCCAGGCAAGGTACGATGAGAGCGCCAGGCGAGCTTTTCCGGCACACCTGATCGGCGTTCGGCACTCCGGATTTGTTTTGCGTAGATTGCGAGTTTGCCAGTGACGAATGAGTTTCGAGAGCTTGAAAGGCCCCAGGCCATGCGTAAGAAGGATGTGGTGCTGATGGCCACCGTGACGAGCTTCGAAAGCCTTCCGTACCCGTCGCGGTCGGAGCTTCGACAGTTCGCCGAGCTCTTCGCCCCGTTGTTTTCCGCATCCTCGGAAGAAGCCCGCCGCGATGCGGTGGCCGCCCTCTCCCAATGCAAGAACGTCCCGCCGGCCGTCGCCTTCTTCATCGCCAGCCAGCCGATCGCGGTCGCTGCCCCTTTCCTCACCGCCTCGACCTGCCTTTCCGACGATGCGCTGATCGCGATTGCCCGCACGCAAGGGGAAGCGCATGCCCGCGCCATCGTGCGCCGCGAGGCGCTGTCGCCGATGGTGATCGACGCGCTGGTCGGCCTGCGCCACGACCGCAACAGCCGCCGCGATGCGCCCGAGAACCTCGAAGCGCTGGTGCCGCGCAGACCGACGCCCGAAATGGTCGACGAGGCCGAGCGCAAGGCGCGCGAGGAACTGCTGCGCAACCGCATCAAGGCGCTCGCCGGCCATATCGACCGGCCGGAAGACGACCGGCTGGGCCTGCGCAACCTCGCCCCGATCCAGGAGGCGCTGCTGGTGCGTTTCGCCCGCAACCGCGAGACCGGCCTGTTTGCGACCGTGCTCGCCGATACGCTGTCGGCCAGCCACTGGCTCGCGGAAAGGATCATGCTCGACATTTCCGGCCAGCAGCTCGCCACGACGCTGAAGGGCCTGGCGATGGAGACGCAGGACGCGCTGTTCATCCTGCAGCGGCTCTACGACCATCTGGGCTTCGAGCAGGACGGCATGACGCGCGCCGCCGTACTCTGGGAGGCGCTCGACGGCGAGGAATGCGGCAGCCGGGTCGAAGCCTGGCGCCGCGCCGACAGCTATACCTATGCCGAACCGCAGCACGCGCCGACGTTTGCCGAAAGCCGCGCGCCGGACAACCGCCTGCCGCGGGTGATCCGCACCACCGCCAGCGCCCGCAAGCCGCTCAACGGCCTCTACCGGGTGCGTTGACCCGTCATAGCGCGGCCGGTCAGGCGGGCTTCACCACCTCGAAAAGGTCGGCGACGTCGTCGATCTCCAGTTCCAGCAGCCAGAGATCCGGATCGAAGCGCAATTCGCGCGCCAGGATCTCGCGGATCGCCTCCGGCTCGGCCTTTTCCGCCCTCACCTCGAATTTGCGTCCGCCGTCGTCCTCGCCGAAGAAGTTCTGCGGCGCCGGGGCGTAGAGCGTTTCCAGCCCATCGCGAAAACGCTGGCGGATGAAGATCGCGCCCGCCTCCTCCGCACCCTTCTTTTCGACGGCGGCGAAACCGCCGAGCCCGAAGACGCGGCGGATCATGGCGGCAATGACGATATCGGATTTCAGGCGCATGCCCCGTCTTACGGCGCTTCCCGGCGAAGCGCAAATCCGGTTTCCGTCAATTTTACCCGGATATAACTATTGCCAGAATATTACCCGGATGATATTAGCCGGACCTCCATCAAGGAAGGCACCGACATGAACATCATCGACAGGAAGGCGGCGATCTCCGCCTATAAGGAACGCAAGGCTCCGGCCGGCATCTATGCCATCCGTTTCGCGCCCATGGGGCAGCGGTGGGTCGGCCGCGCCGGCGATCTCGACAAGATCCAGAACCGGGTATGGTTCACGCTGCAGCACGGCAGCCATCGGAGCAAGACGCTGCAGGCGGCCTGGAACGCCAACCGGCCGGAGGATTTCGCCATCGAGCGGCTGGAGGAGATCGACGAGGAACTGACCGGCTACCTGCGCGACCGGACGCTGAAGGACCGGCATCTGCACTGGGCCTTCGAACTCGGCGCCGAGGCGATCTGAGAGCTCTCCCCGGAAGTCCCTGACAAGAAACGGAAAATCGCGCGCGGCGCCCTTTCCTTTCCCTGGGCGCACCATAATTACACACCGGTGCCGCACGGCATTGTCATGAAAAGGAGTTTGGGGCTTGGCTACTTCCGCATTGATCAGCATCCTGATCACCTTCCTGGTGATCGTCCTGGTTCTCTATCTCGTCGCCCGCCTGCCGATCGACGGCCGCGCGAAGCAGATCGCGCAGATCATCATCATCATCATCGGCATCATTTCGCTGCTGAAATATCTGGCGGTGTTCTGAGGCGACTTCCTGCAAATTGAGACATTGCCTTTCATCCTCTCTCCGTTCTGGCGGGGAGAGGGTGCTGCCACGCGCTCGCTCGAATGCGGCAAACGGTGCGGCGTATGTCCCGCATTCGGGAGCAAATTCCGCCAGCTGTGAAGCTATCGCTGCACCTTCGCGCCAACGGCGGTCATTCGTGCTGATCCTAGGCCAGCTCGATCTTAATACGCGACACGTCCGCTGCGATTTCGCGAAGCGCTTTCAAGAAGCTATCGCCGGAGTACGTTTTCAATTCCCGGAGTTCGCTAGCATTCTTAAAGACCAAATGAGCAGCATCGGGACGTCCAGGGCCTCCGCCTTCCAAGGCATCCCAGAGAGCATCAAGATTACGTCCAAAGGTCCCTGTATTTTCTGCACCGACAGAGCTCTCATATCGATCCCAGAATTCTTCGACGTCCACAACCCCGTCGCAATCTATGATCAAAGCCACCGTTCTAATTCCCTTTATGCGCTGTTCCTACTGTAGCACCTTGCGTAACGCGACCGTGAAATAGACGGCGAAGGCCGGCAAAACACCCAGAAGGAAAACGGCTTCAAGTGCATCGGTGTAATCGCCTCTTGCCGTGGACATGTACTCAAAGATATCCGCCAATGAATCTCCTGCGACCGACGATGGCGGGTTTTGTGTCTGCATCTTATGGTGCTCCCACCACAAACGGGAATACTCTGCTCGAAGAGGAACAAGATTAATAATCCCTGCAAGTAATCCCAACCAAGCCAATGGCGTTAGAAGAAACCCCACCTTCAGCAGTTTCCAGCTCATAAACGTCCACGCCTTCGAAAATCGCGATAAAGATGTAAAGCAACGGTCGCCCGCAGCCGTGGGCGACACTCGTCACAATAGCAAAAGAAACCTGCTTGGCCCAAGCCGGTTGAAACCGGCTCGACAGACGGGGCTCGTCGACCGTCTGCCGGCGGAGGATCACCGCATGGCTTCCGCGATCCGCAGCAAGGCCGAATAGATGATCTCCGGATCCCCCGGTGCGACGGCCTCGCGGGCCAGGCTTTCCGCCCTCGCGACGATCTCGTGAGCCGCCTGCAGCGCCGATCGCCCGTCCGGCGTAAGTTCGGCGGTCAGCACCCTGCCGTGGACCGGATGTGCCGTTCGCTTGATAAGGCCGTCCCGTTCGAGTGTCGCGATGATCGACTGCATCGTCTGCGGCGTTACGAAGGCCCGCCGCGCCAGGTCCGCACCGGATAGGCCCGCGCTGAACTCAAGCCCCGCCAGAACCGAATATTGCGGCGTTGTCAGGCCGATGTTCCTCAATTCGGTGTCGAGGTGGCCCCGCAGGGCTTGCTGCGCCCGTTTCAGGGCATATCCGAGCGAGCGGTAGGTGTCGTCTATCGGCGGATCGATCAGGCTGGACATATCAGTACCCTTACATTATATCAGGCCCCTGACGATACCCCGTCACTCTAGAAAAGGAAAGACAGCTCATGCCCCGCCTCATTGGACCGGATTTCATCGGGATACAGACGAAGGATCTGGATGCCGCACGGACCTTCTACCAGGACGTCGTCGGGCTCACGCCCTCGACAAAAGCCCCTCCGGGCGCGGTCGTTTTCGAAACGCACCCGATCCCGTTCGCCGTCCGCACACCGATCGAGGAGTTTGACGACAACGACAAGCTGGGGGTCGGCATCGCGATCTGGTTCGGCTGCGACGATGCTGACGAATTGCACGCTCATTTGCGCGAGCGCGACGTGCGCATCGCCTTCCCGCCGAAGGATGGTCCGTTCGGACGCTATTTCGCCTTCGTCGACCCGTTTGGTTATACGATAACCGCACACACCGTCCGTACAGAATAGGTGAAACCGCGTGAGCGGAGGGGCGGGGCTGCGCGCCTAGCGTGTCGCCACCGCCTCCAGCTCCGTAATTGAGCGCACCCGCCCTATAGCGCGCCGATCGACTTCAGCTTCTTCAGCACCAGTTCGTCGGGCTCGCCGGTTTCTGGCAGGCGGTAGTGGCGCCGGAAGCGGCGGATGGCGGCCTTGGTCTGGGCGCCGGCGACGCCGTCCACCCCGACATCCGCATAGGCGATGTTCGACAGGCCGCGCTGGATCTGCAGAACGAGGTCGCTCGGCTGGCCGGGCGCGTTCGGCTTCTGCGACACGGGCGTCGCAACCGGCCGGGCAGAATTGGCGGCAGCGTTCGGAATGCTGGCGGGCGGCGTCATGCCGGGCTTGCGCTCGGAGGCGCGGATCGCGGCGGCCACCGGGTCTTCGCCGCGCGCATTGGCGCTCTCGGCCTTGTGGCCTCGGCGCCGCGGGCGGCGCAGCGCGATTCCACTTCGCTGGGCGCTTTAGGGCATTTGCTGGATGTTGCCGCTGCCTCTGATCTCCGAGCGCCGCATGACCGGCCGGCCGGACAGTTCGACATCACCGCTTCCGAAAATCGAAACATCCGCATCGACCTGCGCGGTCAGCCTGGCGTCACCGCTGCCGCGGATTTCCACCTGCACCGATTTTGCAGTCAGCTCCTTGAACCTTGCATCACCCGACCCGAAGATGCTCAGATCGACGGCATCCGCGGTTCCCGTGGCGGACGCGCTGCCGCTGCCCTTGATGCTCAACCGGAGCTTCGGCTGGTTGATCTGCGACAGGACGAGATCGCCGCTGCCACGCAATTCCCATATGGCGATCGGCGGCCCCGACAGTTTGACCTCAAGGCGCGGGGCAAACCAGCCGGGCTCGCAATCGAGGCCCAGCTCGCCTGCTTCGAACCGCACATGATCCAGCAAAGCGGGATCTCCGCTGATGACGGCCTCTGCCTTGTCGCCCGGCTGATAATGGACCGAAGCCGGCATGTGGACCGCCAGGCTTTCGCCTGCCGCAAAGGGAAGCGTCACCTGCCGTCGCGCCGAGGTCGTCGGCCCGCAGGTCGATTCCCCTATGCCCAACAAACTCGCCGTATCGGTCCAGTTCGGGCCCGCGAGCGCGATTCCGAGCGTCAAGAAAGCAGCGGCGCCAATCAGGCCGGTGGTTGCGACAAATGCCAATGTCCGAGTCATATCGAGGCTCCCTCCGTAAAATATACCGAAAGTTTCAAACGCCATGCCGGTCCGGTTGGGCCAGACGGAAATGCAATCGGGCATAGTGGCCAAGCATGCGGGTGCCGGCACCTATTCCCATCAAAAGCAAAGCGCCGCCGCCGAGGAATCCGCTCACCAGCCCGACGCCGATGAACAGGCGCGCCAGAAGGTCGGTCAGGGCTCCGCCCGGATCGAAGAGCAAAGCCGTGAAGACGATCTTCAACCCGACCGCGCCAAGCGCCACCAGCACGACGGCAAAAGCCATCGCCATCACGATCGCCACGATCAGCAACGGCAGCAGCAGAAGGAGATCGACCAGGGCGAGGCCCGCCAGCGCCATCATCGCACCCATGAGATTGGAGAGACTCCAATGGGTTTCGAAGCGCCGCAGCCCGATATCGGCGCGCAATTCCCGGGCAATCCTGGCCGGGTCGCCCAATGCGGCCGCGACCTCCGCTTCGCTGCGCCCATGGGCGTTGGATTCGGCGAAATGGGCCGCGTAATCGGCAACGATCTCCTCGATCTCCTCCGGCGGAAGACCGGCAAGCCCCTGTTTCAGCCCGCTGAGAAAGGCATCCCTGGTCATCATGTAACCTCGACAAGTTTATTGACGGCGTCGGCGAAGGATCGCCAGTCGCTGCGATGGGTCTCGAAAACCGTCCGGCCAAGCGGTGTCAGCCGGTAATATTTGCGAGGCGGCCCGCTGCTGGATTCCACGATGCGCGTGGCAACCAGGCCTTCATTCTGCATGCGGCGCATCAACGGATAGATCGTGCCTTCGCCCATGCCGACGGCGGTAACCAGGGTGCTGGCAATCTCGTAGCCATAGCTTTCCCCCCGCGATAGCACCGCCAGGACGCAGAGATCGAGCGCCCCCTTTCGCAGCTGAATTTGGATCGAGTCGGCCATTCTATTCCTCGTATTTACATGCTGTGTATAACACGCTACCTGTTATTACAAGATAGCGAAATGAATTGCTGGGTCTCGTGCGTTGAACGTTCGCAGTACGGCGGGTGTCAGCTCGGGCCATCGGATTTCCTTTATAAGCTGGAGCAATAACAATGACGTACCGACGCCTGGCCCTGGCGGCCGCCTTTTGTCTCGCCGTGTCGTCCGCCCACGCCGCGGGTCTGAAGTTCCTTCATATCCCTGACGGGCAAGGGGAAGGTCCGGCTATCGATGCGGCGATGTGGTCACCCTGCGCCGAGGTGCCTGCGGATGTGCGGATCGAAGGTCTGACAGTGCCAGCAGTCCTGGATTGTCCGATTGCCGGAGAGAAGCTGCCGCTCGTTATCATCTCGCACGGCTATGGCGGCTGGTATCTTGGCCACCATGACACGGCCGAAGCCTTGGCCGATGCCGGCTTTGTCGTCGTTGCCATCAATCATCCGCACGCGAATTATGCCGATATGAGCCGCGCAGACGGTTTGGGTGCGTTGATCGGACGTCCTGTCGATATCAAGAGAACCGTTGATTTCATGCTTATGGCCTCACCTGATGCCGCCAAGATAGATCCGCAGCGCGTCGGCTTCTACGGGTTCTCTCAAGGCGGCTATACGGGTCTTGTCATCGCCGGGGCCAATCCGGATTTCAGCAGGTTGCCGCCGCGTTGCGCGGACCCGAAAGCAACCGGCTGCCCGCAAGCCAATCAAATCCGCCCCCCACAGCAAAGGCCGCTACCCCAGTCGCTGACCCATGATCCCCGCATCAAGGCCATGGTCGCCGCCGACCCTCTCAGCATTGTCTTTCAGACCACGGATAGCGTGAAGGACGTCACGATTCCGCTTCAGCTATGGGGATCCGGGCTGGGAGGGGGTGGCGGAGCATCGCCGGACGATGTTGCGACACTTGCGCGTGTATTGCCCGAAAAGCCTGACTTTCGGATAGTGCGCAATGCCGTCCATCTGTCGTTTTTGACGCCGTGCCCCAAGAACCGTCAGTTTTCGGAGGTATGTATCGACGCCCCCGGCTTCGACCGAGCCGTCTTCCACAGGGAGTTCAATGCCGAAGTGGTCGCATTCTTCCGGCAAAATCTGAGGAAGTGAACCGGCAGCGTGGAATGAAGCACTCCTCGCAGGGCAAGATCGTCGAAACAACGTCGCATAACGCAGGCCAGTGAAAATGCCATCATGCCTGTCCGCAACGGGGGCAGCCGCTGTTGGCCTCGCCGCAATACCAAATTCGGTAGATTGAGAGTGACGGCGCCTACAGCGCGCCGATCGACTTCAGCTTCTTCAGCACCAGTTCGTCCGGTTCGCCGGTTTCTGGCAGGCGGTAGTGGCGCTGGAAGCGGCGGATAGCGGCCTTGGTCTGGGCGCCGGCGACGCCGTCCACCCCGACATCCGCATAGGCGATGTTCGACAGGCCGCGCTGGATCTGCAGCACGAGGTCGCTCGGCTGGCCGGGCGCGTTCGGCTTCTGCGACACCGGGGTCGCAACCGGCCGGGCAGAATTGGCGGCAGCGTTCGGAATGCTGGCGGGCGGCGTCATGCCGGGCTTGCGCTCGGAGGCGCGGATCGCGGCGGCCACCGGGTCTTCGCCGCGCGCATTGGCGCTCTCGGCCGGGCGGGCAGCAGAAACGGGCCGGGGCGGCAGGGCAGCGGATTGAACGGGCCTTGCGGGCGCCGGTGCCGGCCTTGCGGCCTCGGCGGGCTTCGGCGCCGCGGGCGGCGGGTCATGAGATACCGAAGGCTGGGCGGCCGCCTGCTGCGGTTGCGGCTGCGGGCGCGGGGTCGGCGCGACAACGGAGGGAGCCGCCTGCTGCGCGGGCGCGGCGGGTGCCGCCGTCTGGGCGGGTGCGGCCATCGGTGCCGCGGCCGGAGCCGGCATTACGGCATCCGGATCGGCGCGTTCGATGCGGAACGTGGTGACGTCGGCGGGCGCGGTGCGCCTTGCCGGGCGATAACCGGCGATCGCGTTCGGGTTCTTGGCGTCGCGGGTGGCGAGGAAGGGCGACGGGTGGCCGCCCGGCTGATACCAGAGCGCGTTGGCGGCAACGAAGGAGAATACGACGCCGAAAGCCGCACAGCCCAGCAGCGTCTTCGGCCGGCGCGCAGCCGCCCGCGCTCCCGCCAGAGCCAGGCTCGACAGCATGCCCGGTTGCTTGACAGGTTTTTTCCTGTCAGGCGATTTTCGCTTCCGCGCGGTCATCGATAAAATCCTGTTCGTCCATCATGGCCGCATGCCGGGCTGCCTTCAGCCGCGGCGGGAATTCGACTTTCTCCTCCCGGGTATCATCCCGTTTTCCTTCGACGCCCGAGCCGTCGGCCGGCAGCGAGATCGTCACCACGGTCCCCTCGCCCGGACGGCTGGCGATCGTGAAACGACCGCCGTGCAGCGCCACCAGTCCCTTTACCAGAGAAAGACCCAGACCGGTACCTTCGTAGGAGCGGGTATAGGCATTTTCCACCTGCATGAACGGCTGGCCGATGAATTGCAGCTTTTCAGGCGCGATGCCGATGCCGGTATCGCTGACGGAAATCTTGATGTCGCCACCCTCGAGCACGGCATCGATCGACACCACGCCGCCGGGGCCGGTGAACTTGATGGCGTTGCCGGCAAGGTTGATGAGGATCTGCTGCACGGCGCGGCGGTCGGCGATCACTTCGCCCAGCCCGCGCGAGGCGCGGCTGGTCAGCGTCACGCCCTTTTCGCGGGCGGTGAGATCGAGCATGGCGCGGCAGGTTTCCACGGCTTCGGCGATCGCGAAAGGCTCGGCAAGCAGTTCGTAACGGCCCGCCTCGATCTTCGACATGTCGAGCATGGTGTTGACGACCGAAAGCAGGTGCCCGCCGGACTGGCGGATCAGGCCGACATATTCGCGCTGGCGGTCGTTTTCGAGCCTGCCGAAATATTCGCCGGCGAGAACGTCGGAAAAGCCGAGAATGGCATTGAGGGGCGTGCGCAGCTCGTGGCTGACGGCGGCGAGGAACCGCGACTTCGCCTCATGGGCGGAGCGCGCATCGGCGATATGGGCCGCCGCTTCCGAGCGGAGATGCTCCTCTTCCGACATGTCGCGCGCCTGCGCCAGCACATGGAGGAGTTCCCCCTCGCCGTCGCGGATGGCTGTCATGTCGAGGCGGACGGGCAGGAACTGCCGGCCGGCAGCCGAAAACGGCCGCTCGATGCGGATATCGGCAATCGCGCTCGGCGCACCCTGACGCAGCATGTCGAAAGCCTGGACGAGGCCGATCCGGTCGGAGACGTGGACACGTTCGGCCAGCGGCTCGCCCGCCGCATCGCGCAGGCTTGCGGGGAACAGATGCTGGTCGCGGCCGCCGGTCTTCAACAGGAGGCCGTGCGGATCGAGCACGAGCGAGAGGCCCGGCATGGCATGGAAAGCTGCATCTTCCGGCTGCGGCGCGGCGACCGCGGCCACGGCATGGCGCGGAAAGGCGAAAGAGGCGGCAACCGCCAGAAGGAAGAGCGACAGGACCAGCGCGACGCCGACGGGCAGAGCCAGCGCCGGCGGCAGGAGCAGCGAAAGCACCGGCGGCACCGAGACGAGCGCGGCAAGCGCGCAGAAAGCAAGGCGGCGGAACTGGGCAATTTCACCGGCGCGCGCAGCCTCGCCCTCGCCAAGGCGCGTGAGCCAGCGGGTCGCGGTCTCATCGACCAGCATGACCGCCTTTCCGGCAATGTTACTCAATACGCGCACGCAAAACCCTGCAGAGACTCGGTTATCGAAGCCGACAATAGGCCCCCGTGGCTTAAGGAAAGGATAAAAACAAGGGGTGCGGAAAGCCTCGTCATGGCCGAAAATCCGGCTTTGAGACAGATGGGGCAAGCCTTCCGAGTTTGTGGTTAACGCGGCGTAAGCGCCGGATTTACTTTGATTTTTCCCAAACCGTTAACCTCTGTGGCAGGCGGAGGGGCGAGAAAGCCAAGGGTTTCGGGCGGCCCGCCGCAATTATGCTTAACATGGATCGCTAAAATTCGAGCAAAACTCGCGGCAAAGGCGCTGCAAATGCGGATATCCGGCATTTTAAGCAAATTTGCCGAAAACCCGAACGGTCCCGTCAAAGCCATATTTGCTTCCCGGCGGTACAACCATGTTCAAGACCGGCACAGACCCGGCGGCCCGCTTCAACACTCTAGAGCGGGAAAAACAGGTGGACAAAACGATGTGGTTTCTCATCAAGGGAAGTATGTGGTTCGCAGCCGTGCTGGTGGTGCTCTCCTACTTCAGCAGCAAGCCGGCGACCGAGGCCGAGGGGCTTTCGCCCCTTCAGCTCAGCAATGCCTTTTCTGCCGCGACCGAAGCCTATCAATATGTGAGCGCCATCTGCACCGAAAAACCCGAGGTCTGTGAAAAGGGTGCCGAGACCTTCTCGGCGCTCGGCACCAGGGCCAGACAGGGCGCCCAGGTCGCCTTCGAGCTGCTCGACAAGCAGTTCGGCGACAAGGGCAAACAGACGGCGGTGCTTGCCGATCCCGACCCGACACCATTCCCGGCCAAACAGGCCCAAACGGCAGCCGCTGCCGTTACCGACACGATCCTGACCGGCACGGTGCCGGTGCCGCAGAGACGGCCCGTTCACTAGGTTGGCGCACGAGCCGCCCGATTTCGAATTCCAAAGCTTGCGCCGGGCTCTGATAGCCATGGTTCCCGGCGCCGGACTGCCTGCCCTGTATTCAGCATGTGCTGACGCCGTGAGGATTGCCCCCTCACGGCGCTTTTTTTTGCTTTTATCCCGGCCGGCAGTGCCTATATGGAACGATAGAAGAACCGGAGCGCCTATGGCCAGCCTCGAACAGATCATCGAAGATTTCGAATTCCTCGACGAGTGGGAAGACCGCTACCGTTATGTGATCGAACTCGGCAAGGCGCTGCCGGACCTGCCCGACGACCAGAAGACCGCGGCCAACAAGGTGCAGGGCTGCGCCAGCCAGGTCTGGCTGGTCAGCCATATCGTCGATGGCGGCGCCGACCCGGTGATGACCTTCGACGGCGATTCGGACGCCCATATCGTGCGCGGCCTCGTCGCCATCGTGCTCGCCGTCTATTCCGGCAAGACCGCCTCCGAGATCGCCGCCACCGACGCGATCGAGATCTTCGACCGCATCGGGCTCGTCGAACACCTCTCCTCCCAGCGCGCCAACGGGCTGCGCTCGATGGTCAAGCGGATCCGTGAAGAGGCGAAGGTCCGGGCCGCGGCTTAGAGACCCGTCTGGTTCCGCTCCGGCCTCAGCCGGTCACGTCACATCTCGACAGGAGATCGTCGACCACGCAAGCGAGCGGGGCGGCGGTATCGATGATCGTCGCGTTTGCAGGAACATCCTCTTTCGTGGAATGCAGTCGCATGATCAGTTCCAGCTCGGCCGGCCTTGCGCCAAACTCGTCGTCGGGCCGTTCGGCAAGCCGCCTCTTCAGTGTGTCCGGATCGACATCGAGGACGAAGACGTCATCGAACAGATCGATGAAATGACGGAAATTCCTGGAGCCGCCGCAGAAGAACGAAATCGGGTGGCTTCTATCGGCCACCACGGACCTTACCTTGCCGACATCCCAGAGGTGGTGCCGATGCGCGAAGGCGGCATCTGCAGCATTCTGATCATAGGCCGGGCCATCCAGGGGTTCGCCCGTTTCGGGGTCACCCCGGTAGGCCAGTTCGCGGTCGCCGTGGACAACGTGATGACCGCGCCGTTGCAGTTCCGTGGCGACCGATGTCTTGCCGGTGCCGGAGACGCCTTCGATCAGATAGTTCCTGATGCCCATTCCGCTGCCCTCGATAAACCATATGCCTCGGAAAAACCCGCCCAGGCTTTCCTTCCGCGCGAGGCACGGAGCGGGTGCGGTGTAACGGTCGTCAATGACACGGATATTTCAGGCGCGCCCATCCGCGGGTGCGCAGAAGCCTGGCAGGCCGGCTTCGCCCGGGAGGCGGGATAGCGAGCGGACCGGCGTTCAGGCTGTTTCCGGGGCCGCACGCCCGGAGGGCCAGTTGGACAGCGCTTGCTCGGCAACGGCTTCCAGCGTCTCGCGGCCGAAGCCGGCCTTGGCCTGCACCGCCATGCCGTGAAGAACGGCCATCAGGTAGGCCGCAAGCGTGTCGGGCCTGGCCGTCTCCGGCAGGTCGCCTTCAGCCTTTGCCCGCTCGAAGCGTTCGCGAAGCTGGGCCTCGCCTTCGGCGCGCGACTCTATCAACGCCTGCCGGACAGGCTCCGCTTCATCCGATCCCGCAAGGACGCCCTGGATGCCGAGGCATCCCGTATGCTCGGGATAACGAGTGGTGAGATCGATGGCGCCGCGCAGAGCATGCGCCGCAACCTCGCGCGCCGTCGGGCGCTGGAGTGCGGCGGGAAGATAGTCGACATACCGCTCGTAGTAGCGCGCCAGCGCCTGTCGGAAGAGCGACTCCTTGTTGCCGAAGGCGGAATAGAGTGCAGGCCGCTCGACGCCGGCAGCCGCGGTCAGGTCCGCATAGGACGCGCCTTCGTAACCCTTGCGCCAGAAGACGCACAGGACGGCGTCCAGCGCTTTTTCCACGTCAAATTCGCGATGGCGGCCCATCAGATCGGTCCGGTCATTTTCATAATGATCGTTATTAAACCGCTTGACCACGCCTGTCAAATTACATACCGATCATTACTGTAACGAACGTTATGATAATCGGATCCGTCACGCCGGGAGCGGGCGGTTCCCATCGCACATGGAGAAAGGATACTCATGTCCAACATATTCAAGGGAAAGGTCGCCCTGATCACCGGCGGTTCGCGCGGCCTCGGCACCGCCACGGCGGAAGCGTTCGCCGCTCACGGAGCAGACGTTGCGATCAGCTACGCGGCCTCGGCCGACAAGGCGAAAGCGGTCGTCGAGAAACTGCGGGCAAAGGGTGTCCGCGCCATCGCGGTCCGGAGCGACCAGGCGGATCTCTCCTCCGCAAAACCGCTGATCGACCGGGTCATGGCCGAGTTCGGCAGGCTCGATATCCTCGTCAACAATGCCGGCATCGCCATCCAGGGTCAGACGGTCGACGATCCGGAACTCGACGGGGACAACTATAATCGCCAGTGGCAGGTCAATGTCCTCGGCACGATCGCCAACACCCGCGCGGCGGCGCAAAAGCTGACAGACGGCGGCCGGATCATCTTCGTCGGCTCGCTTCTCGGCTCCTACGTCCCCTTCCCCGGCGTCGCCGACTATACCGGGACGAAATGGGCGCTCGCCGGCTATGCCAAGGGTATCGCCCGCGATCTCGGCCGGCGCAATATCACCGTGAACGTGGTCCAGCCGGGGATCATGCCGACCGACATGGCGGCGGACGTTGCCGGCGAGCTTCCCAACCGCGACGCCATCCTCGACATGCATCCGATCCGCCGTATCGCGACCCTCGAGGAAGTGGCGGAAACCATCTGCTTCCTCGCCGGGCCGCATGCGGGCTACATTAACGGCGAGCAGATCAACGTCGCAGGCGGTCTCGGCATCTGAACCTGCAGGGCCACAACCTGGAGCCGGAGCCTGGAGCCGCGACCCGGCTCCAGGCTCCGGCGCGGCTTTGCGGATTTCGCCGAAGTTCGGGAAGCCGCGCCTTCCACCGCCGCAAGCTTTTCTCGGGAATGCCACCGGCGGCCTCGATTGCGGCCGGCGGCCTTTCCTTATAAAGCTCTGCGCCTGCGCGCCGGCGGCCGAACGCCCGGGTGCAGACGGATCGCCGCGCCTGCCGCCGCGGAAGGGGAGATCACACAGGTGCAGCAGCCAAAGTCACTCAAGGTCGCAGCGGTTCTCGCCTTCGCCGCGTCGCTCTGGAGCGCCCCTTCCCCGCAGGCGCAAGAGGGATCCGGCAGTCTGTCGTGGTCGAAGGATCCGACCAGCCATTGCGAGTTCGTCGCCCCGCTATCCCTGACGGCCGGTCCCACATATTGGACCGGCGCCTGCCCGGGAAACAAGGCGTCCGGCCCGGGAATGCTGCGCCGCCGCGACGGCGACCGAGCCGGGCCCGCCTTCTACGGCGAGATGCGGGCCGGCGTGCCGGTCATCGGCGTGATCGACGACGAAGGCTACAGGGTCGGCCGGTTCAAGGCAGGCGATATCGGCGGCGATGCGGAACTGGACCCGCAGGTCAGGCTCGACGCGTTTCGCGCGGCGGCCAAGGCGGCCCGGGAGGTGAGCGGGCGATATGCCGGCCAGGGGAATACGGCCTCCTCCCGCCACTACGAAACGATAGCCAAACAACTGGACATGCAGATCGAATGACGGGTCGGCGGACGGCGGCCTGACGTTCGTCATGGCGGCGGAATTTCGCCTGGGAATAGGCTTTGCAGATGGCGTTCAAGACGGGTGTTTTTGGTTTTCTGCTCGCGATCGCGGCTGTTTTTGATTTTACGGACGCTGCCGGACAAACCGCCGGCCAGTCCTTCAACGCCTTGGCGACGGCCAATGATCGCAGCACCGGGGTGATGGTTCGCGGTATTGAAGCCGATGATCTTCCCAGCCTCAACATCCGGACCGAGGTGACGCGGCGAGATTTCGCCGCGGGTCGACATGCCGTTATCGGCCGGCAGGTGGCCGATGCTCTTTTAGTCAAGGCGGGGGATCAGCTGCTTCTCACGGATCCCGAAGGCACCCGGACACCGTTTGGCGCAACGCCGAGAACGTTGGTTTTCAAGGTCGCCGCAGTCATAGAGCCTGCGCCATTTGCCGAGGCGACCATCACCGTTTACGTCTCGCGCACAGCTCTCGGGGAGTGATCCGGCGGCCTGCCGTGATGTGAGTTCGATATCGGCGCCGGAGGTGAGCAGGGATTTCGGTTCACAACACCGGCCGGTAATCCTCCGCGCCCCAATGATGGCTCTGGCGGCGTTTGGCCGGCACGGGCGGCGCGTAGTGGCGGGCGAGTGCCAGCAGCGCCGTGCGCAGCATGAGCTTGGCGGAACGCGCCGGCCATTGGCGTTCGCGCTCGACCGTCTCGAGGCCCTTTGCGAAGCAGCAGACATCCACCGCGACGCCGGAAAGCTCCGGCCCCATCGCCTCCATCGCCGTCGAGAAGCGGTCACGGGCCGACATTGCGCTGTCGGCTATGTCGGACTGACCGCCGGGCGCACCCTTGGCGCGGGTGGCGAGCCGCGGCTCCCAGGAGGCGGTGACGCGGGGCTGGAGCTGGCCGCGGGTGAAATCGGCAGCCAGCCGCTCGCCCGCCTCCAGCGCCTCGCCCGGCAGGAAGGGTTTTCCGTCGCGGTCCTTCATCCGGGCGATCGTGCCGAGCGGCGATTCGGCAAGGTTGCGGCGCACCGGCTGGCGGGCGCCTTCGATCTCGGCCGAGGCGATGACGATCTCGCCATGCTGTTCGACGAAGGCCTCCTCGCCCGCCACAAGCGCCCGACGCAGGAAGCTCGACGCCTGCGCACTCGCGGCGATCCGGCCATCGCGGAGTTCGGCCAGGCCGAGCGAGCGGGCTTCGGCGATGACGGCCTGCGGATAGGTCCGCTCCTCTCCACCGGTCAGCCGCGCTTCCCCCGTCTGCCCCGTCTCGATTGCGCAGTCGCCGCGGGCGAGCTGGCGGATCAGCCGCAGCAGGTGCCGCCGGAGGCTCGGGTCGGTTCCCTTGTCCGTCACCGGTTTGCGGATCGTCTCAGTCATGGACCGTCACCTCCGAAACGCCGAAGACGGCGGTGACGATGCGCTCGACCGCCGCGACGAATTCGTCGAAGGCGAGATCGTCGCGGCGGTCCTCCACCACGTGGCAGGCATGGCCGACAGTGGTGCGGTCGCGCCCGAAGGCTTCGCCGATATCGCTCATCGGAATGCTGAGCGCGACATGGCAGACATACATGGCGATCTGGCGCACATGGCAGGAAACCCGGCGCCGGTCGCGGCGCAGCATCACCCGATCACCGAAAAGCTGGACCAGTTCGCAGACCATCTGGCGAACGATGCGGCAGGCCGTCTTGAGCGGAAGGCTGGCCGGAAGCCGCGGCTGCCTGGCGATGGCATCCACAGGCGCGGGCATTGGTACGGGCGCTGAAAAAGGTGGGGCGGAAAGCGGCGCGGAAGGCCCGAAATATCTCTCGAAAGGCATGACAACTCCTCAATCAATAGGAATTAATTCATACACCCTAGAGCAAAAGCGGGGATGCTGGAAACTGCAAGATTGCAATTATTCGCTGAAATTGCTGATGGTTTTCACAAGCATTGGAAAAATAATGGGATTTTTTTCCTCTAACCGTCATCCCGGCTGGACGCCGGAAAAGAAAAAAACCGGGCGTTTGATCGGCCCGGTTCTTTATCCGCATCTGTTGGTCGATGCCGGGACCGTCCGCCGACCGCCAGCGCGATCGGTCCTCGTCGGACTGGTCCCAAATCCTCCCGGTGCCTTTGCCGGGCTCCGGTCCCGGCTCAGGCCTTGCCGCGCTTGCGGCGCTGGCCGAGACCCATTTCCTTGGCGAGCCTGGAGCGGGCTTCCGCATAGGCGGGCGCCACCATCGGATAATCGGCCGGCAGGCCCCACTTCTCGCGATATTCTTCCGGCGTCATGTTGTAATGGGTCATCAGATGCCGCTTCAGCGACTTGAACTTCTGCCCGTCTTCCAAGCAGATGAGATAGTCGTCCTCGATCGATTTCTTGATCGGGACCGGCGGCTTCGGCTTTTCGATGGCCGCTACAACCGGTGCCGGCGAAGAGGTGTTGCTCAGCGCCGAATGCACGTCCGCGATCAAGTTCGAAAGATCGCTGACGGGCACCACATGGTTGCTCACATAGGCAGCCACAATATCTGCGGTCAACTCCACCAGCAGATCCGGGCTCTTGCCCAATGCGATGTCTGTCATTTCCTGTCTCCTGTTTAAGTGACTGGCCGGCACCGCGACCTTCGCAGCACCTGCCCGCTCGTAGAGTCTCCCGGAGAAAACCCCTTGCCATCCGCCGCCTTGCGACCGAAGCCTACCCCTAAGCTTCATGCGGAAAAGAAAACGGTTCGCGCCGGATATTGCGTTCGATTAGAACTTGCCCTTGCCTGCGGTCGGCGCTTATCGTTCCTCAATCTGAAGAACTTGTCGACTTCACCGAATTGACGAGGGAACGCCTAATCTAGAACAACATCTGCACTCTACTTGTAATGAAGTATCACTGCTTCGCTTTATCTCCAAGTGCGAATTTTACCCGTTACCAGCCTTTCTGGAGCCTATATCGCCCCTACATCAGCATTACTGATGAATAGACGGGCATTTGCTCAATCATGACAGGGTTATAACTCGTTCCCCAAGGATTATATTCGCTTATCGTAATCCTTCATTTCATCCCGTACGGACTCAGCGTGAAGTGGATAACCGACCCTGTGCGCTGCCATAGCGAGCAGATGCGCGGAAATCGGCGCGGTCAGAACGAAGAAGAAGAAGCCCGCAAGCGCTCTTGCAAATGTCGGCAGGTCGCCTGCATGAACGCCGACGGCCAGCAGCAGCAGCCCGGAGCCGACCGTGCCGGCCTTGGAGGCCGCGTGCATGCGGGTATAGAGATCCGGCAGGCGGTTGAGGCCGATCGCCGCGACCAGCGCGAAGCCGGCGCCTGAAAGCACGAGGAAAGCGGTGAGGAGCGCAAGGAAGCCGTCGATCATTTCTTTGCCTTCCGTCTGACGGCCGGGCCGGTGCCGGTGGCGGGTTTCTTGCGGGGGCTCCGGCGCGTTTCGGGCACCGGGGCCGCAAGCGCCTTGATCATTTCCGCCTTGGCGGTTTCCCCCGGCGGGCCCTCCCGCCCCCCGCGCGACAGGACGAAGCGGGCGAAGGCGACGGTTGCGAGAAAACCGACAAGGCCGAGCGATATGGCGATATCGATATAGAGCGTGAAGCCGGTGCGGATGGCAATCAGCGCGATGAAGCCGATGACGATGCCCGTCAGCATGTCGAGCGCAACCACCCGGTCGGGGAGCGTCGGCCCCTTGATCACCCGCCAGACGGTCATCAGGAAGGAAACACAGAGCACCACCAGCGCCAGCCAGATCGAAAAGGAAAGGACCATCTGAGCCGCCGTCATCGGAAGGCCTCGATGATCTTGCGTTCGAAACCTTCGGCGATATCCCGTTTCGTGGCTTCGACATCGGAGCAATCGATGGCGTGGACGAACAATGTCCTGCGGTCCGCGGAGACATCGACCGACAGCGTGCCGGGGGTCAGCGTGATGAGGTTGGCAAGCAGGGTGATCTCGAAATCGCGGGTCACGGTCAGCGGAAAGGCGAAAATGCCGGGTTTCAGGTCCATGCGCGGACTGACCACCAGCACCGCCACCTTCCAGGCCGACAGCGCCAGTTCCTTGAAGAACAGCGCGAGCAGCGACAGGATGCGGCCGAACCGCCGCCAGTAGCCGCGGGCATTCATCTCGCCGCGCACGATCCACAGCGCCAGCGTCGAGAGCGCAAAACCGAAGATCAGGTTATGCAGCGTCGCGCTGCCGGTGACGGCAACCCAGACGACGGCAAAGACCAGCGACAGGATATAGGTGATCATCGCGCCGTCCCTCCCCCAAACACCGAGTGGATATAGGCCGCCGGCTCGGCAAGTCCGGCCGCCGCCGTCTGGCTCAGGTCGAGCAGCGGTTCCGGCATCAGCCCGAACAGCACGGTGAGCACCGTCAGGCCGCCGAGCGGCAGGGCGATGCGCCAATCCACGGGGTCGGCGGCCTGGGATTCGCCCGCATCCGCCACCTCCGTGCCGATTTCGGGCCCGGGCCGCCAGAACGCGAGCAGGAAGACGCGGGCAAGCGCCAGCGTGATCAGGAAGGCGGAGACCAGGATAGCGGCGGCCAGCCACCAGGCGCCGATATCGAGCGAGGCTTTCAGGAGCGCCACCTTGGGCCAGAGGCCCGACAGCGGCGGCAGGCCGGAAGCGGCCAGGAACAGCAGGAAAGCGGCGGCCGAAAACCACGGCGCCCGGCGATAAAGCCCGCCGAGGCCGGTGAGCGACCAGGTGCCGCCGAGCCGTCCGGCCTGCCCCGCCACCAGATAGAGCGCGGTCATGGTGACCACCGAATGCAGCGCGTAGAGGATCGCGCCGCTGACGGCCGCCGGCGTGCCGATCGCCACGCCGGCCAGCATGTTGCCGATGCCGGCGATGACGAGGTAACCGACGAGCCGGCGGATATCGTTCTGGGCCAGCGCGCCGAACGCGCCGACCAGCATGGTGAGCACCGCGGATATGGCGACGACCAGGCTCAACGCCTCGCGCTCGACCGGGAAGAGCATGATGGCGACGCGGATCAGCGCATAGATGCCGATCTTGGTGAGCAGCCCGCCGAACAGCGCCGACACGGTGACGCGCGGCGTGTGATAGGAGGCCGGCAGCCAGAAATTCACCGGAAAGGCAGCGGCCTTCATGGCGAAGGCGAGGATGAACAACGCCGTCAGCCCCGTCAGCGGCGCGGTCTCGCGCAGGCCCGCCGCCTTGCGGGCGATGTCGGCCATGTTGAGCGTGCCGAAGATCGCATAGAGCGCGCCGACCGCGATCAGGAACAGCGTCGTGCCGATCAGGTTGAGGATCGCGTATTTCAAGGCGCCGTCGATCTGCTCCGGCTGCGAACCGAGGATCAACAGGCCGAAGGACGAGATCAGCAGCACCTCGAACCAGACATAGAGGTTGAAGATGTCGCCGGTCAGGAAGGCGCCCGTGACGCCCGCCATCAACAGCATCAGGAACGGATAGAAGCCGTAACGCCGGCCGCTCGCGTCGATATCCCAGAGCGCGAATATGCCCGCGGCAAGGGCCGCGATCGCAGCGGAAAGCGCCATGACCGCGCCGAACAGATCGGCGGTGAAAGCGATGCCGAACGGCGGCAGCCAGCGGCCCATCACCATGGTGACCGGGCCGTGGACCGAAACGCGCCACAGCAGGCCGGCATCGAGCAGGACAAGCATGACAAGGCCGGCGATCGCGATGCCGCCGTGCAGGCGGACGGATTTGCGCACCATCATCAGGACGGCGCCGAGGCCGATCATCAGCGCGACCGGGAGCACGACCAGCCAGTCGGCCAGCGGCGGGGCCGAAAGGACGAGAGCGGCCGAGAGGTCGGCGGGGGCGTTTGCCGGGGTTGCCATCAGTGGATGCCTCCCGCCGGCTTGGCGGCTTTCCCCGGTCGAGCCACTCGCCTCGCCCCACTCATCGCGCCCTTCAAGGCAGCGCAAATGAAATGCGAGGCGGTGCGTGGAGCCCCTCCCCCTTGTGGGGAGGGGTTGGGGAGGGGTCTTCGCTTCGCAGGAAACCCCTCCCGCCTGCCGGCCACCTTCCCCACAAGGGGGAGGGTTAGGGGTGTCGCACCGCCCGGCGGCCCAAATTCCTCAACAGGAAGCGGTGAGCCGGCCTCTGGCCGATCTCCCCCCTTGAGGGGGAGATGCCCGGCAGGGCAGAGGGGGGTGCCGCGGGTTCCGTACCGCAGAGCGATGCCGCGGCCTCGATAGCGGACAGGGCAGACATGGGTATCCGGCGGAAAATGCAACACCATCCCCTCAATACCCCACGGGCGGACGCGGTTCGTCCCGCGGTTCGGCCAGCCGCATCTCGTCTGTGTCGTCGGTGCCGAGTTCCTGATAGGCGCGGTAGGTCAGCACCAGAAGGAAGGCGAAGAAGGAGAACGAGATGACGATCGCCGTCAGGATCAGCGCCTGCGGCAGCGGATTGGCGGCGCCGGACGGCAGCGTATCCATGCCGGCCGGGATGATCGGCGGCACTTCGCGGGTGAGCCTGCCGGTGGTGAACAGCAGCAGGTTGACCGCATTGCCGAGCAGCGCCACGCCGAGCAGGATGCGCACGGTGTGTTTCGACAGAAGGAGATAGATCGCAGCCGTGAAGAACAGGCCGATCAGGATCGAAAACAGCGTCTCCATCAGCCTTCCCTCTCTGTTCCGGGGCCCTCATCCTGCTCGAGCGCCAGCGCGATCGAGGTGATCGCGCCGACCACGACCAGATAGACGCCGATATCGAAGGACATCACCGTCGAGAGCGGCACCTCGACCTCGAAGACGACGGGATAGACCCAGAGCCCGCTCATGAACGGCACGCCTGACAGAATCGAGACCAGGCCGGAGAGGGTGGCGAGCAGCAGGCCGAAGCCGGCGATCGCCATCGGATGGAAGCGGATCGCCCGCCGCACCGAGGGCACACCGAAGGCGATGCCGTAGATCGCCAGCGCCGAGGCCGCGATCAGCCCGCCGATAAACCCGCCGCCGGGCTCGTTATGGCCGCGCAGCAGCACGAAGACGGAGAACAGCAGCATCAGGGCGGTGAGGAAGGGTGCGACGGTGCGCAGGATGAGGGTGTTCATGGGTGAGCACCTCGCACGTTGGTTGCCACCGCCTCTTGAAGGTTGAACAAGGCCCGTTCCCCTTGCAGGCCGAACCTCGCGAGCCCCCGGGGGAGATCACAAGCGGCACGATCCCCGTTCACCCAAAAATATCGTGCGGAAGGCGACATTGAACTGGAAGCGATGAGCGGACGGCCAGCCGATCTCCCCCCTTGAGGGGGAGATGCCTGGCAGGGCAGAGGGGGGTAAACCGGGGCGAAGGCCATCATTGCCCCTCCCCCGAACCGGCGCGTCTGCCCGCCCGCACCCTGATCAGCGCCAGGACCGCGAGCCCTGTGACCATCACCACCGCGATCTCGCCCAGCGTATCGGTGCCGCGGAAGTCGACGATGATGACGTTGACGACATTGGCGCCGTGGGCGACGGTTTTCGAATAGGTGTTGAAGAAATCGGTGAGCAGGGTGTCGAACGGCGCTTCAGTCGATTTCAGGAGCAGAAGCGTGAAACCGAGGCCGCAGGCGGTTGCGATCGTTCCGTCGAAAAGTTTCTGCCCCAGGGGCCGGTGATCGCGGGGCGAGAGCCGCAGCCGCGTCATCACCAGCGCCAGGATGACCACCGACAGCGTTTCCACCATGAACTGGGTGAACGACAGGTCCGGCGCCCCGAACAGCAGGAAGATGACCGCGACGGCAAAACCCTGGATGCCGAGCGAGACGATCGCCGTCAGCCTATCCCTTGCGCGCAGCACGGCGACGAGGCCGATGACCGCGATAAGGAAGAACGCGGCCTCCTGGACGAGGATACGCTCGGGCCAGGCGGGCACGACCGGCAGTTCGCCGAAGGCGAAGGGCGGCACCAGCAGCGTCACGGCGAGCAGGATGAAGGTCGCGGTGATGTAGATCTCGAGCCGGCCGGGCTGGACCAGGCGGGTGACGGCGGCGGAAAACCGCACCAGGCCCGAGACGAAATGATCGAAGCCGCGATCCGGCCCGGGGCCGAGGCTTTCCAGCGCCCGCGCCATGAACGCCCGAAGCCCGTCCAGCCGCCAGAAGGCGAGCGCGCCGAGCAGGACGGTGACGAGCGACAGGAGCAGCGGCAATCCGAGATGCGGCACGGTGGAAATGTCGATGACGATCTTCTGGTCGGTGATCGCGCTTGCCATCGGCGAGGAGACGTAGCGGTGCGCGGTGCCGGAAAACAGCGCGGCGAGCAGGCCAAGCACCGAAAGAACCGCCGGGCCGAGCCAGAGCGTCACCGGCCCTTCATGGGCATGTTTCGGCGTCTCGACACGGGGACCGAGGAAGGGTTTCAGGGCGATGGCGAAGGCCGCCGCGAACATCAGCGCGTTGCCGATCACCGCAAGGCCGGTGAAGAACACGGCGCGAGGATTGCCGGCGGCGAGCGCTGCGTAGATCTCTTCCTTGGCGAGGAAACCAAAGAACAGCGGCAGGCCACCCATCGAGAGCGCCGCCAAAAGGGCAACGCCGAAGGTGACCGGCATGGCGGCCCGCAGGCCCCCGAGCCTGGTGAGGTCGCGGGTGCCCGCCTCATGGTCCACCGTGCCGGCGACCATGAACAGCGCGCCCTTGAACAGCGAATGGGCGACGAGATAAAGCACCGCCGCCTCGACCGCATGGGCCGAGCCGAAGCCGGTCAGCATGGTGAGCAGGCCGAGCGAGGCCATGGTCGTATAGGCGAGCATCAGCTTCAGGTCGGTCTGGCGGACAGCGAGAAAACTGCCGGCAATCAGGGTGATGCCGCCGAAGAAGGGCAGCAGGATTTCCCAGGCGGGGGTATGGCCCATGACCGGGTTCAGCCGCATCAGGAGATAGACACCGGCCTTCACCATGGTCGCCGAATGCAGGTAGGCCGAGACCGGCGTCGGCGCTTCCATGGCGTTGGGCAGCCAGAAATGGAACGGGAACTGCGCCGACTTGGTGAAGGCGCCGCCGAGCACCAGAAGAAGGGTGGCGAGATAGAACGGGCTCTGGCGCAACCCGTCGCCAAGATGCACGAGCAGCGAAAGCTGGGTGACGCCGGTGATGTTCCAGAGAAAAACCAGGCCGGCGAGCAGGCACAGCCCTCCCCCGCCGGTCACCACCAGCGCCTGCAGCGCAGCGCGCCTTGCCGCCTCCCGCTCGTGATCGAAGCCGATCAGCAGGAAGGAGGTGATCGAGGTCAGTTCCCAATAAACGAACAGCATCAGAAAGCTGTCGGACACGACGAGGCCGAGCATGGCGCCCATGAAGGCGAGCATGAAGGAGAGAAACCGCCCCTGCCCCTCATGGCCCTTCATGTAGCCGCCGGAATAGACGACGATCAGCGTGCCGATGCCGGTGATCAGCAATGCGAAGGTCAGCGACAGGCCGTCGAGGAACCAGGAGAAGGAGAGGTTGAAGCTCGGCGCCCAGGCATAACCGCCGGTCACCACTTCGCCGGCGGCGATCTCGGGCAGGAAGGTGCAGAAATGCAAGAAGGCGAGCGCAGGGGCGAGCGCCAGGACGAAGGCTGCCCTGTCGCCCAGAAGACGGGTGACGAAGGGAGCGAAAACCGCCGCGACGAGGGGAAGGAACAACGCCAAGAACGTCAATGCCGGCGCATTGGCAGCCATGTCATCTCCCTGCTCCAGAAGCCCCAAACCGCCCGATCGTTCGGAAGGAAATGGCTTTTTATGGGAAACATCCCCCCGCCTCAAGCAGAACCGGACGAAACACACAGAAACGCCAATTTTTGGAAATTTGGGAGCGAGTGCCGTTGATGCTTAGAGAGGCAGCTTCGCTCCATAAGCGGACAGAGCATGAGGCACGAGTTTCCTGGAATTCATTGACACTGGTGATGCACCTGCAATCGGCATCTCCCGCGTCGGCCTCTGCGCCCCGGCGCGGTGCAGGTGGCTCAATTCGCACTCGCGAACATCCCAACCATACGCTTTACCCGCTCGCCCCGGAACGCAGCTCTGATGCGGCCATGGCGCTCAAGCTCCGCCAATCCGTGTAAAGCAGCCCAAAAAGTTTCGGTCGTGATTTCAGGATCGGCGCAAAACGGCTCAACGACCGCCATCATAGCTCCGAACGTGTCACGCAGCACCTGCGGCGTGTCGGACTTCGCGAACCGAAGGCCGCTCGGCAGAACGAACATGGCTTCGTAAAGAGCCGGCCTTTCGAATGCGAATTCAAGGTAAGCCGTGGCAACGTCTTCGATAGCCTCTGCCGGACTGGCATCTCGGCGGACCGACGCCCGCAACATCGGCCCAAGTTCTCCGAACCCCTCAAGCGCGACCGCACCGACGATCGCGTCGCGATTTTCGAAATGGGCATACAGGACGGGCTGACTGTACTCGATCTCCTGCGCAAGGCGTCGGACGGTGACCGAAACCCAGCCATCCCGTTCGGCAAGCATTCTTGCCGCAGCGATGATCCGCAGCTCCCGCTCAGCCCGTTCCCGCTCTTTGCGTTCGTTGATACCCATACTTGCGCCTTCGGTCTGCTATCGGGCAACACTAGCGTCCAAGATTATTTATTGCAACGGTTGACAATCTAGCAATGCTAGATTTAAGTTCAATGCTATCGTCATTGGGGGCGATTGCACCGTTGAGGTTTCTGAATGTCGAACCTGATACCGTTCTCGCTGGCCAATGCCGCGACGCTTGCCGTGGCTGCCGCGTTTCTCTTCGGCAGCGTCGTCAACGCTACCGCTCGCAAGCCAATCCGCGAAGAATTCGTCCGTTACGGATTTCCATGGTGGTGGTGCTGGGTCACTGCGCTGCTTGAATTCACAACGGCTGTCCTTCTTGTCCTGCGCCCGACATTCACGGTTGGCGTGGCGCTCGGGGGATGCATCATGGTGGCCGCGATCGTCGCTGTCGTCCGAGCGCGTGACTTCCCCCACATCCTACCGCCAGCCGCATTCCTGCTGCTGTTGCTGATCGCTGCATTCGTCCAGTTCTCGTAGCTTCGACGGGACACGGGCCAGTCTCATCCACCAGAACCACCGAGCCTTGCTTTGAACCGCGCATTCCAGATGCGAGGCGCAAGACCACGGCACAAGGAGCCTATTATGACCACATCCAATCCATCCTCAGACACCGTCGTCATTTACCATTCCGGCTACGGCCATACTCGCCGCATGGCGGAGGCCGTCGCCGAAGGAGCCGGAGCGACGCTCCATGCTATCGATGCGGAGGGCAACCTTTCCGAAGACGGATGGGCGGCGCTCGATGCCGCTGACGCCATCATCTTCGGCGCGCCGACCTATATGGGCGGACCGAGCTGGCAGTTTAAGAAGTTCGCCGACGCATCCTCGAAGCCTTGGTTTTCCGCAAAATGGCAGGACAAGGTTTTCGGCGGCTTTACCAACAGCGCCAGCCTGAACGGCGACAAGCTGAACACGCTGCAATATTTCGCTCTTCTTGCGGGGCAGCACGGTGGCCTATGGGTAAGTCTGGGTATCAAGCCAGCGAACCTGAAGTCGTCGTTGCGAGATGATGCAAATCGAATGGGTTCGTACATCGGCCCGATGGCACAGTCGGATGCCGACGCGGCACCAGAGGAAATGTCTGTCGGTGACCTTGAAACCGCGCGTCTCTACGGGGCGCGAGTGGCGGGCGTCGCTCGACAGCACAAATCAACCGAACGGGTTTGATATGGATTGCAGTAAATCCAATAACGGCCTTCCGCGTCATGGCGCGGAAGGCTTGGGTTCCTGGCCTGAATGACCGCTTCGAGCCGGAAACAGTTATGGCCGCATCCGCTCGCCAGTCGCAGACTTTTCCTTCGCCGCCCCAATGCCTATCTATGGGGAAAACGAAAGGAACCTTGCGATGTCCGATGTCGTCACCCCGAAAATCCAGAAGACCGATCAGGAATGGCGCGAGCTGTTGACGCCCGAGCAGTACCGGATCCTGCGCCAGGCCGGCACCGAGCGCGCCTTTACCGGGCCTTTCTGGAACAGCCATGAAAAGGGGCTCTACAGCTGCGCCGCCTGCCACGAGCCGCTTTTTGTCTCCGACACCAAGTTCGATTCCGGCTGCGGCTGGCCGAGCTATTTCGAGGCGGTCAACCCGGAGGCAATCACCGAAATCCGCGACACCTCGCACGGCATGGTGCGCACCGAAGTCCGCTGCAGCAATTGCGGCGGCCATCTTGGCCACGTTTTCCCCGACGGCCCGCCGCCGACCGGCCTGCGCTACTGCATCAACGGTCATGCGATGGATTTCGAGGCGATGAAATAAAGGTGAGCCGCCCGCCAGCTCGCCGCTGGCAATGCGGATGGTCCTGTCGCAGCCGGCCGGTCGCGTGATCGCGATCGGCAGGCTGCGACCGACCTTACCGGCTCTTCGATGACCCCGGTCGCGCCGAAAAAATCGCGGCTTTGCCCGCTAATTCCTGCCGATCAGTTCACGCCCGATGCGTTTTGGCTCCTCGCTGCGCAAGACAATTGCCGTGGTGACGGAGCCGTAGCGGGCGATCGTATCGACGATGCCCTCCAGATGGGCTGGCGAGGGCACGATAACCTTCAGATGAAAGCAATCTTCTCCGGTCAGTCTCAGCGCCTCGATGACCTGCGGCATCTCCGCAAACAGTTTCAGGCAGGCCTTTATGTGCTCGTGCGTCGTGCGCAGCCGGATGATCGCCATCATGCCAAGCCCGACGGAGGCCGGATCGACGACGGCTTGATAAGCCTTGATGATGCCACGGTCCTCAAGCCGTTTCAGCCGTTCGGACGTGGCAGGCTGCGAAAGCCCGACTTTCCTGCCCAGTTCCGAAACGCTGATGCGGCCGTCGTCCTGGAGAATCTCGATCATGGCGATGTCGGTCGGATCCAGATTGGGGTGCAAATCGGAGTTCTTTGCCATCGGCCTTCAATCTATCGGAATTTTCTCTCTCTTTCCGATGAATGCCAATTCCCTTCAGGATTGTAAATCGCGATGGTCGGGCGATTTCAACGAAGGGATAAAGCATGACCGGTTTCATTCATCTGCCAGGCATCGGCAATTCGGGAGACGCTCACTGGCAAAGCCGCTGGGAGGCGGCCGATCCGGCCATCCGCCGTTTCTCTCCCGCAAGCTGGGACCAACCCGATCTGGCCGATTGGATCGCGGCGCTGGAGGGAAGCGTGCGGGAAGCGGAAGCGCCGCCCATTCTCGTGGCCCACAGCCTTGCCTGCCTGCTCGTCGCCCATTGGGGCGCGGCAACCTCCCTGCCGGTCGCGGGCGCGTTTCTCGTCGCCGTTCCCGACCCTTCGTCTGCGGCATTTCCGGTTCAGGCGGCGGGCTTCGGCATGGTTCCTAAGGAGCGGCTTCGCTTCCCTTCGTTGATCGTGGCCAGCACCGACGATCCCTACGGCTCCACGTCATACGTCGAAACGCGGGCGGCACAATGGGGCAGCGAACTGGTCGTGGTCGGCGCGGCGGGCCATATCAACGGTCAAAGCGGTTTGGGCGAGTGGCCGGAAGGCCGCGCGCTTCTGAAGAGCTTCGAAAGCCGGATCCGGGGCGAGAGCCTGAGGCGTCGAAGCCTTTTGTCACGCGGTTCAGTAATCGTCGCTGATCTCGAGCCAGTAGCCGTCCGGATCCTGCAGGTAGATCGAGCGCACGCCGTCGCGGCGGACATGGATCCTGCCCTCGTTTCTCGCGAGATCGCTGTATCTGGTGCCGGTTGCGGCGATATGGGCGACCGTGCCGTCGAGATCGGTGACGGCGATGCACAGATGCGTCGACATGGTGACGTAGGTGGCGCCGAAATCGCCCTCGATCAGGTGGATGGACTGGCCGTCGCCGATGCCGAACCAGCGGATGTTCGGTTTGCCGACCTTGCACTCGATTTCCGGCAGGCGCAGGACCTGCCGGTAGAAATCGGCGCTGCGGCGCAAGTCGCGGACCATGATCGACAGGTGGTTTATGCGAAGTGAAGCGGCCATGGTCTCCCTCCAACGGCACTCGCAGGGACCGCCTGAAGGTCAGGTCGGGTCCCCCGACGGGTCCTTCTCGTAGACGATGATCCCGGGCGGCAGCTGCACCCACGAATGCCTGCGGCAATCATAGACCGAATCCTGCGGGGCCGGGAAGCCCGGATCGGCGAAGGCGCCGACCGCGACGGCCACGAAATGCCGCTCGGCGCCCTCTTCCGTATGATAGAGATTGGTGCCGCAGACGGGGCAGAAGCGGAACCTGAATTTCGCGCCCTGATCCCCGGTGCGGACATATTCGCTCGCCTTGCCACAGACCTTGTAGTCCGGAGCAAAACCGGCAAGTGCCGCAAAGACGCTGCCGGTGCGGCGCTGACAGGCGAAACAATGACAGACGCCGACGCCGAGCGGTTCCCCTTCGACCTCGATCGACAACTGGCCGCAGGAACAGGTGGCTATGCGGGACGACATGGGAACACCTCGGTTGGCTACGCCGGCAGTTCCGCCGTGAAGGCGAAGCGGGCCGTTTTGCCGGGCTGAAGCATGACGCCATGGGGGCGCCTGGCGATATCGTCCGAACCGCCGCGTTCGGCGGCGGTACCATGCCAGGGCTCGATGCAGATGAAGGGCGCGCCGGGCTTTTGCCAGAGCGCCAGGTTGGGCAGGTTCTCGAAGGAGAATTTCAGGGCGGGGCCGCCCTCGGCCGCATAGGTCAAACCCTCGCCGGCACCTTCCGGGAAGATCATCGCATCGGCCTCGAACATGGAATGATCGAGCGTCAGGCTGCCCGCCTTGAACGGGGACGGCAATTTCTCCGGTTTCACCAGCCCGCCTTCGAGCCGCGTCAAAGCCGGTTCGGCGCCGTTGTCGAGGGTGATGGTGTGGGCTGCGGTGGCAGCCGCGCCCGGGATCGGCCAGAGGAAGGCCGGGTGGAAACCGAGGCCGAAGGGCATCGGTTTTTCGTCGCGGTTTTCGACTTCCGCCGCGACCGTCAGTGTCCGGCCATCGAGCGAGTGCTCCACGGCCAGCAGGAATTCGAACGGATAGACGGCGCGCGTCGCATCCGAGGTGGCAAGCTCGTAACGGCACGCGGTCCCACTCGACGAGGCAAGCGTGAATTCGCTGCGGCGAGCGAAACCATGCTGGCCCATCTCATAGGGTTTGCCTTCGACGCTGATGCGGTTGTCGGGCGCCTTGCCGACCATCGGGAAGAGAACCGGCGAGCGGCCGTTCCAGAAGGCGGCATCGCCGTTCCACAGATACGAGCGGCCGTCCGCCGCCGTCAGCGCCTGCATCTCGGAGCCGAGCGAGGAAATCTCGACGGTCAGGTACTGGTTGGAAATGCGGGTCTGGCTGGGCATGGCGGCTCCTTGCGGCTGAACGATCCCAAGCTTCCGTCACAAGGATTGCCATTCGATGACCAAAGCGCGGTCCAGGCCCCCGATGCCGGAAATTTAAACCGCCCGACCTTAGTCCTGCGCGACTTCGCTCGAATATTGCTGGTCCGTCACCGGCCCCAGCCACTCCGCCGTCGTACCGTTCAGGGCTTCCTGGATGGCGATATGGGTCATGGCGGTGGTCGCCGACGCGCCGTGCCAGTGTTTTTCGCCGGGCGGGAACCAGATCACGTCGCCGGGGCGGATCGCCCGGACCGGCTCGCCCCAGACCTGGGCCAGGCCGGAACCGGCCGTGACGATCAGCGTCTGGCCGAGCGGATGGGTGTGCCAGTCGGTGCGGGCGCCGGGTTCGAAGGTGACGGCAAGGGCGCGGACCCGGGCCGGCTCCGGCGCCTCGACCAGCGGATCCAGCCGGACGGTCCCGGTGAAATACTGGTCCGGCGAGCGCGAAGGCTGCGATCCGCTGCGTTTGATATCCATCGTTTGATCCTCGCTGTTCGACTGTTCGCGTCCTTATATAGGCCGGAACGGGCGCGGCGCCCAAAAATCTTGACTTCCCCTTCGACACGGTTATGGCTTGCGGTCGAAGAGCGTCGGCCTTTGAGGTTCAATTTGCCTAAGTAATCCCCGGTCTCGACAGGTTCACCCTCCCATGCTGGACGAGCGACGACGCTTGCCCGCGTGGGAAACACTGTTCATCGGGGTGGCGGCTTGAGACCGGTTTGGCATTGATCGTGCCAGGGCGGCCTTAGGCTGCCCTGAACCGTCCGACGACCTCCGACGCTCCTTCCGACAGTCCGGACCCTCGCCACACCGTGCGCGCCCGAAAAGGGCTTCTTGAATGCCGTTCCCGCATGAACTTCCTGACCGGAAGATCAAAACGGCATGTGCGACATCCTCCATCTCGAATGGACAGCAACACTTAAAACTCCACCCCGGCCGATCCTAACCTGCAGCGGCTGCGGAATATCGAAACCGTTCCGCTCCAGCGGCCGCATCCGCCTCAACGCCAATGGAAAGCGGCTCGATGCCTGGCTCATCTACAAATGCATCGACTGCGACGGCACCTGGAACAGGCCCGTCTTCGAGCGGCAGGCCATCCGGGCGATCGACCCGGCTTTGCTCGAAGCGATGCAGGCGAGCGCGCCGGATGCGGTTTCCCGGATCGAATTCGACCTGCAGGCGCTCAAAGCCCGAGCGAGCCGCATCGAGGAAAGCGACGATATCGACATCCGCAAGAAGGTCCTGCGCTGCGACACGGACTGGCGGCGGATCGCGATCACGCTCGCCCTCCCCCACCCCGCCGGCCAGCGGCTCGACCGGCTGCTTTCGGCGGAACTGCCGCTGTCGCGCAGCCGGCTGCAGGTGCTTTTCGAAGCGGGCGAGATCCGCGTCACGCCGGAGCGGAAGGACGCGCTGAAACGCGGCATGCGCGACGGCACCCTCATCACGCTCGACCTGCGCGACGAGGCCGAACGGCTTGTGATCGGGCGGGCGGCGATGGGCGGCTGATCAGCGATAACCGGTGGCGTCGGCCGGCTTGCCTTGCTCCTGCACCTCTTTCAGGTAGCGCCAGCAATCCGGCCGCGACCCGTCGACATCGTCGAATTCATAGACCTTGGCAAGGCCGGCGCTCGACAGCGACCGGCCGTTCCAGCGTGCGCGGTCCGGATCCGCGGCAAGCGCGGCCACCGCCCGGCCGATAAAGCGCGGGCTTTCCGAAATGCAGAAATGCGGCTGGGCAACGAGGGCGTCCCGCCAGTTCTCCTCGCTCACCTTGTAGATGTCCAGCATCATCTCGGAGCGCAGCCAGCCGGGGGTGATCGAAACGGCGGTGCCGCCCAGCTTCTCCAGGTCCTTGCCATGCGCCCAGGCGAGCCGGGTGACCGCGGTCTTGCACAGGTCGTAGAAGGGCGAGAGCCGATAATGTTCGGCATTGTATTCGGCGGTGCCGTCGGTGACTTCGACCAGCAGGCCGCCTGGCTTTTCGATCATCAGCTTCAGCGCGTGATGGGCGGTGATGAGATGGGTGTCGATCGCCAGCCGCAGCATGCGCAGGCCGTTTTCGAGATCGTGGTCCCAGACCGGCTTGTCCCATTCGAACAGATGTTCGCCGCCCCAGATATCGTTGACCAGGATATCGAGCCGGCCCTGCTCGCCGCGGATGCGCTCGATAAGCGCCGCGACATCCTCCGGCACGAGGTGATCGAGCGGTACCGCGATGCCGGTGCCGCCGGCCTCCGTCACCAGATCGGCGGTGTCCTCGATCGTCTCCGGCCTCCGGTATTCCGACTGTTTCTGCCGCGTCGTCCGTCCGGTGACGTAAACCGTGGCGCCGGCGGCCCCGAGCTCCACCGCGATACCCCGTCCGGCACCGCGCGTGGCCCCCGCCACCACGGCGATTTTTCCTTCCAGCGGCTTTTTGCACACGTGTGACATGACGGCTCCTTCCCTTCCGGTTCGGTATGGTTAGAACTAACTCTCGAATCGAGGCAATATATAAACGTTTATTCGTTTATAATTCGAGAGACAAGATGGCGCGACCGAAAACCATGCCGGACAGCGAGGTGCTGACGGCGGCGCTGAAGATGATGCACGAGAAAGGTCCCGAAGCGCTGACCTTCGCTTCGCTGGCGGCGGCGTGCGGCCTTTCCGGCTCGACGCTGGTCCAGCGTTTCAGGAACAAGGAAGAGCTCGCCCGCGCCGCGCTGCTGTTTGCGTGGGACGACCTGGATGCCAGGACCGGAACGGCAATCGCGGCGGCGCCGAAGACGCCTCAGGGCGCCGTCGATATCCTCGTTTCGCTGTCCGAGGATTATGGCGGCATAGAGGCCTATGCCGAGGGTTTGCTGATGCTGCGCGAGGATTTTCGCGATCCGCGCCTGCGCGCCCGAGGTTCTGCCTGGGGCGAGGTTCTGTCGGCCGCGATCACCGCCTGCTTTGCGGCGACGCCCGGCGCGCCGGAGAATATAGGTGCGCTGATGGCCTCGCAGTGGCAGGGCTGCCTTCTGTGGTGGGCGTTCAATCCCACAGGGCCGGTCGATGCGCATGTGCGCAAAAGCCTGGAAGAACTGGTGGCGGCCGTGGTGCGGAAACCGTAAAGGCCCGGGCGCTGCCGGACCTTTACGCGGGATCTTCAGAAAAAACGTCTTTACGAGGCGCTCAAGGAGTGCCGGTGCAGGCGGTTCCCGCCCCGCTCCGCTGGCGAAGGGTACCCAGCCTGCCAAAGGCCTTGAACAGGGTTTCGGTCTTCAGGGAGACGATCGCCACGCCGACCAGCACGATCGCGGTCGCAACGATTTCCCGCAGGCTGACCGGTTCGCCCAGCAGCAGGAAGCCGAGGACGATCGTCCAGGGCGGCAGGAAATAACCGTTCATCGAACCGACCGTCGGACCGGCCTTCTTGAGGATGCCCATGTAAAGGACGATCGGCAGGGCGGTGCCGAACACGCCGAGCACGAGAAGGACCGGCAACTTGTCGAGCACCGGGGAGAAGGCCGAAAACCCGCCGATCCAGGCCACCAGCGCGAAGGTCGGCAGGCCGGAAAACAGCTGCTGGCCGAGCGCCAGGCGGATCGGCTGCGCGCCCTTTATGCCGCGCACATAAAGATTGCCGAGCGCATAACTGACGGCGACGATGGCCACGGCGCCGACGCCGCGCAGGCTGACGTTGTCGGCACCGAATGCCGCCGGGCCGATCAGAAGGACCATGCCGGCGAAACCGGTCGCCAAGCCGAGCGCCACCTTCGGCGTCAGCTTTTCGCTCGCAAACAGCGCCTGCGCCAGGATGGCGACGATGAGCGGCGTGGAGGCCTGGATCATCGACGTCAGGCCGGCCGAAATCTCGGTCAGTGCATAGGCGGTCAGGCTGTTCGGGACGACGCCCTGCAGGAAGCCGAGCACGATCCAGTCGCGGATCTCCCGGCCGCGCGGGAGAATGTTGTGGCCGCTTGCGATCATCCAGACGGCGATCAGGCTGCCGCCCATCAGGCCTCTGACCGCCGTCAAAGCGAGCGGCGACAGCGCCGTGCCGGCGACTTTGAGGAGAATGAAGGCCCCTCCCCAGAGGAAGGAACAGGCAAGCATCTGCACGATCAGCGGAATTTCAAGGGACTTCCTGGCAGCGATCGAAGGCATGGTCGTTTCCTCACCAATTTATCTTCATGTGAAGATATTTGCGCCTGATTTATCTTCATGTCAAGATAGTTTCTGCAAGGCGGAGAATCGGAATGGCAGAAGAGCGGCAATCGCAGGATCACATCGACCGGGCCCGGGCCCAGTGGGCGAAACAATTGCCGGATCTCGATACGGGGCCGATGGCTGTCCTCGGCCGCATCTACCGGCTGTCGCGGCTGGTAACGCCGTCGATCGAGGCGACATTCGCATCGTTCAATCTGGACCGCGGAGAATTCGACGTGATCGGCACGCTGCTGCGCTCCGGGCCGCCCCACCGGCTGACGCCGACGGAGCTCTACCGGTCGCTGATGATCGCCTCCGGCAGCCTCACCCATCGGCTGGGCCGGCTGGAAAAGGCCGGCCTGATCAAGCGCGTCCCTTCCGACCATGACGGCCGCAGCCTGGCGGTGCAGCTGACCGACGAAGGCATGGGGCGGGCGGAGGCGGCGTTTCGGCTGGACATGGCGAAGGAAGCGGGGGCGATCGCCGGGTTCGACCCCGAAAAGAAGGCGCAACTCGCGGACCTGCTGCGGGACCTGAACCTCGCCGTCGAGGCCCATCTTTCCCGAGAGGAGGCCGCAGAGCCGACGGAAGACTGACGCCCGGCGGGATTATGCGGCAGCAAGTTTCCGCCGCGCCGGCAGGGTCATGGCGGCAACCCCCGCGATGACGCAGACGAGGCCGATCCAGGCGCTCGGATGCAGGCTTTCGCCGAGGAAAACAACGCCGATCGCCACACCGACCGGCACCCGCAGATAGGCCTGCGACGTCGCCCCGACCGAGCCGAGCGTCTGCATAAGCCGGAAATAGATGACGAAGGCGAGTGCCGTGGAAAAGACCGAGAGCGCGACCAGCGCAAGGACTGAATCCAGCGAGGGCGCGAGCGTCCAGGGCCGGTCGACGATCAGGCTTGCGGGGATCAGCAGCGCCGCGCCGCAGACGAGCGAGCCCGCGGCGGGCATGATCGGGTCGAGGCCCCTGAAATTCTTGCCGAAGATCGCGGCACCGGCATAACACACCGTCGCCAGCACGATCGCCAGCTGCGGCACCAGCCCCTTGCCGAGGCCCGACAGGGCTTCCACGCCGATCACCATGCAGATGCCGACGAGCCCGGCGCCGACCCCGAACAGTTTCCGCACCGTCACCGGTTCGTGGCGGGTGATCAGCGCCGTCATCAGGAAGGCGAAGATCGGCGTGGTGGAATTGAGGATCGCAGCAAGCCCGGCATCGGTCGATTGTTCCGCCCAGGCGATCAGCGTGAAGGGAACGGCGCTGTTCAAGCAGGCCTGGAACAGGAAACGCGCCCAGACGGCCCCGCCGCGCGGCAGTTTTAGCGCTCGCCAACGGAGGACGCCCAGCAGCACCAATCCGGCGATGAGGGTCCGGAGCGCGATCAGCGTCACCGGCGGGATGGTTTCGACACCGATCTTGATGAACGTGTAGGAAGCCCCCCAGAGCGTGGAGAGCGCCAGAAGCAGCGCCAGTTCTTTTGTCATATTCGGTGTATTCGGCATGATATCGGCCTGGTTTCGCGTTTTTCGATGCGGGTGTTCTAGGCCGAGGCGGCGGACGAATGCTTCGATGCGGATCGAACTGTTTGGACGACGCGCGGGATCGGCTAGGAGACAAGGCAATAGGAGACAGGGCGATGGGAGACCCGAGCATGACCCGCGAACAGGACAGGCCCTGGCACCCGCTTTCGCCTGAGGAGATGGCGTCCGTGCTGGGCGATGCCGGTTTTCCCTGGTGGATCGCCGGCGGTTACGCGATCGAGGCGTTTGTCGGCCGAACCTTCAGGCCGCATGGCGATATCGACGTGCTGATGCTGCGCCGCGACCGGATGGCGGTGCGCATGCTTCTGAAGGACTGGGATTGCTGGGCGGCCGATCCGCCCGGCACGCTGCGGCCCTGGCCGGCGGACGAGATGCTGTCCGCCTCCGTCGACCATATCTGGTGCCGCAGGAATTTTAGCGATCCTTGGCGGTTCCAGCTGATGTTCGACGAAGCCGATGGCGGGACATGGCATTCGCGGCGATCCGCTTCCGTCAGGCGGCCGATTGCGGACATGGGCTGGCGGGATGCAGCCGGGATTCCATTCCTCGCGCCGGAGATCCAGCTTTTCTACAAGGCGAAATCGCCGCGGCCGAAGGACGAGCAGGACTTTTCCGCCGCGCTGCCGCTGCTCGGCGAACGGCGGACGGATTGGCTCGCCGCGGCCATTCGCGCCGCCTACGGCGTTGAAAATCCCTGGCTCGAAAGGTGTTCGGCGGCTGCCGGCTGATCGGGGCCGCCAGCCATCCTGCGCGCTTTACCCGCATATGGCTGCCGCCGCTTGCAGTCGGGCACAAGCTCCTGCATTGATGGGGCTTCAGAAAGGATCCGCCGATGCCATCGACCGAGCTGTTTCTCGCCTTCCTCGCCACCACGGCGGTGTTCGCCTATATCCCCGGCCCGGCCATGCTCTATGCCGCGGCCCAGACGCTGGCGCGCGGACGGTGGTCGGGATTGATGGCCTCGCTCGGCATCCATATCGGCGGATATGCGCATGTGTTCGCCGCGGCAGCCGGGCTTTCGGTGCTCTTCCATGCGGTGCCGATGCTCTATCTGGCGGTGAAGCTGGCGGGCGCGGCCTATCTCGTCTGGCTCGGCATCTCGCTCTTCCGCGCCAAGGCGGCGGGGGATGTCGAGCTTCCCGAAATCGCCCAGAAATCCGGCCGGCGGGCGTTTTTCGAAAGCATCACGGTGGAAGTGCTGAACCCGAAGACGGCGATCTTCTTCCTCGCCTTCCTGCCGCAGTTCATCGACGCCTCGGCCGCCTTCCCCATCTGGCTGCAGTTCGTGATCCTCGGCACGATCGTCAACCTGATGTTTTCCTCGGCCGATATCCTCTGCGTTTTCCTGGCCGGTGCGGTCATTACCCGGCTGAAGCGCTCGAGCGGGGCGCAAAGGCTGATGCAGCGTGCCGGTGGAGCGCTGCTCGTCGGGCTCGGCGCGCATCTGGCGCTGCAGCGGAGCTGAGGATCATTCGTCGGGGAAGAGGATGGCTTCGTAATCCTGGGCGCCGTTCAACACATGCAAGACTTCAATCCGCTTGTCGCTGACGCGGTAGAAGATGAGGTAATTCCCGTAGGGCATGCGCCGGATACCGGAACGCTCATAGCGAGCAATCAGCGGAAACCTCAAGGGCATTTCGGAGAGCTTGTTACAGCGCTCGACAATTTCGCGAACAAAGCTCACGGCGCGTCGAGGATTGTCTTCTGCGATATACGCCCAGACGCGATCAAGGTCCGCGCGAAACCTTGCTGAAAAAACGACGATCACGCCTCTGCGTCTTCCGTCATCTTTGCATACTTGGCTTCGAAATAGGCAAGTACGTCATCGCCGGACATCACTCTACCGGCATCCGCATCCGCAATGCCTTCCGCGAGCGCCGCATCCAGCGCCGCAAGCCGCTTCTCACGCTCTTCGACAAGCCGCACCCCTTCGCGAAGGACTTCGCTGCGAGAATTGTAGCGGCCGGATTTCACCAGTTCGTCGACGTAGCTTTCGAGATGCTGTCCGAGGTTTGCGCTGCTGGCCATGGTCTTTCTCCGTTCAGAGGAGAATATCAAAACCAATAACTATTATCAACGTCACCCCGTAACCTTCAGCTCCATGCAGGTCAGGTCCAGCCAGCGGCCGAACTTGGTGCCGACTTCGGAAAACGTGCCGGCGGTGCGGAAGCCCAGCTTCTCGTGCAGGCCGATCGAGGCTGAATTTCCCGCCTCGATGCAGGCGACCATGACGTGGATGCCATTGGAGGCGGCGCGGGCGATCAGCTCCTGCATCAGCAGCCGGCCGATGCCGCCGCCGCGGAAATCGCGATGGATGTAGACGGAATGCTCGACCGTGTGGCGAAAGCCGTCGAAGGCGCGCCAGTCGCCATAGGAAGCATAACCGGCGACCGCGCCGCCGACATCCGCCACCAGAACCGGAAAGCCGCGCGCCTTGCGGGCCAGGAACCATTCCCGGCGGTTCTGGAGATCGACGAGAACCTCGTTCCAGATCGCCGTCGTGTTGGCGACCGCGTCGTTGTAGATCTCCATGACGGCGGGGAGATCGGCTTCGGTGGCGTCGCGGATGAGAGATTGGGGCATCGGGCTTTGTCCATTATGATACTTCTTCGTCTACTATAGCAGACGGCCGCAAAGCGAGTCCAGAATTGTTGGAGCCGGCTTCTTCTGATAGCGTCATGGGCATTCATGCGGGAGGGGCGGAATGCGGTATTTGGTGATGCTTCTGGCATGGCTGATGGTTGTGCCCGGGGCCTGCGCCGCCGAATGGCAACCCTACAGCAATGCTCGCTTCGGTTATCGTGTCGAAGTGCCGCCCGGCTTCAAGATGGGGCGGGCGCCGGACAATGACGACGGCAGGACGTTTACCGGTCCTAATGGCGACCGCATCCTCGTCTTCGGCACCTACCTCGTCGACGCCGCCTTCGAGGGCGAGGCTTCGAGCCGTATCGCGCAGGCGATGGACGATGGCTGGCAGATTTCCTATTCGCGGGTCGAGGCGGATTGGGCGAGCTATTCCGGAACCAGAGGCAGTCGCATTCTCTATGTGCGCGGCGTGCAGCTCTGCGACGAGGCGGCGGTCTTCGTGATGCTCGAATACCGCAATCGGGACCTCAAGACCTATGACCCGATCGTCAAGCGGATGGTCGCCAGCCTGAAGCCGGTCGGCTGCGCACGCTAGGCGGCCGGGTGGCCTGCAACGGTCAAAGGCCGCCGGAGAGGCTGAAGCAGGTCATGACCGCGCCGTAATGGACGGCGGCGGCGGCGACCACGAAACCGTGCCAGATGGCGTTCTGGAAACGCAGCCTTTCCCAGACGTGGAAGATCACGCCCAGCGAATAGATGAAGCCGCCGATGACGATCAGCCAGACGGTGACGGCGGGCAGGTATTCCGAGATCGGCCCGGCCACCATCACCCCGCTCCAGCCCATGGCGAGATAAAGCAGGATCGCCAGCTTGTCGTAACGGCCGGGAAACAGGCATTTCAGCACGATGCCGAAGATGGCGGTTGCCCAAATCGCCAGAAGCATGGCGAAGATCCAGGGATCGTGCGCGCCGCGCTGCAGGAAGGGCGTATAGGTCGCCGCGATCAGGATGAAGATCGCCGAATGGTCGAGCCGCCGCAGCACCCATTTGGTGCGCGAACGCGGCCAGATATTGTAGGTGAACGAGATCGACAGACAGATGATCAGGCCGAGGCCGTAGATCCAGGCGGCGGCGATCTCCCCGTGGCTCGACCAGACGGTCGCATAGAAGATCAGCGCGGTGGCGCCGACCAGCGCGAACACGATCCCGATACCGTGGATGATGCCATCCGCGACGATCTCGTGAAAATCGTATTTCCGCCCGAAGTTGAAGAACTCGCTCATCCGACCTTTCCGTCTCCCTCACACCAAGAATGAGCGTGAGAGGGACGGAAGGCAAGAGCGGCAGGATTCACATTGCGTTTCCCGCGTTAAACTTCGCCTCACACGTCGCGCGACACCTCGCCGGCACAGGTCTGGCAAAGCGGCGTCTGCGGCGCGGCATCTAGGCGTTTTTCGGCGATCGGCCGGCCGCATCGGGTGCAGGTGCCGAACGTGCCCGCAGTGATGCGGCCCAGTGCCGCATCGATCGCGGCAAGCTCCCGCTCGCCGGTTTCGCCGAGTTCCTCCAGTACTTCGTCATTGTTGCGTTCGACGGCACGGTCGTCGTCGTCCGGGTTACGGGGCGTGACGAAATCCTGTTCGATGCGGTTCAGGCGGTTTTCCAGCTCCGCCTTCCTCGCCCGCAGAATGCCGTCATATCTTGCGGTATCCATGGATCGGTTCCTTTCAGCGGTCGACGAGGACCGAACAGGTGGCGTGACGCACGACGCGGTCGGCGGTGGCGCCGATCAGATAGTTCGACAGGTCCGGAATATGCGAGGCGACGATGATGAGATCGGCGCCCTGCTCTTCGGACGCCGCAAGGATCTCACGTGCCGGCGAGCCTTGGCGGATCTCGATATCGGCCTCGATCCCGACCTTTTGGCGCAGCTCGAGGAGTTGCGTTTCCGCATCCTTGCGGGCCGCGACGATCAGATCGACCGTCAGGTCGGAGACGAGGTAACCGGGCATGTCCTCGACCACGTTGACGACGAGGATCGTGCCGTCCCCGTCCAAGAGGTTCGATGCGGTGCGCAGGATGCGCTCGCCCTTTTCCAGAGCGGAGACATCCACCGCGACGATGATCTTCTTGTACATGCGATCTCCTTTCATGCTTTTCGCCTGTTGTGAATCCGCATGTGCGGAACCGCCTTGACCAAGGTCAAGCGCTTTTGGGATCGTCTACAATTTGGAGACGATCAATCGCCATTTTGCGCTCTATCGTGAACGATGCGCGTGGGCCATATAGGTTGCAACAGGGCGTTCCGAACGCCCGATGCCCGAAAGGATTTTTACATGTCCGATGTCAATCAACCCTTCGCCCTGACCCGCCCGGCCCATGTCCGCGGCGCGCACCTGGTCGTCAGCGACCTGCCCCTGGTGTCCGGCTTCTACCAGAAGATCATCGGCCTCAAGGTTCTCGAAAAGACCCCGAGTGGCGAAGTGCTGGGCGTCAACGGCCAGCCGCTTTTGACGCTTTCGACCGGCAACAATGTCGCCCGCGCGCCGCGCAACGCCGCCGGCCTGTTCCACACCGCCTTCCTGGTTCCGAGCAGGCAGGACCTCGCCCGCTGGCTGGCGCATTCCGCCCATAACAACGTCCGGCTGGACGGCGCGTCCGACCATCTGGTCAGCGAGGCGATCTATCTCGCCGATCCCGAAGGCAACGGCATCGAGATCTATCGCGACCGCACGCCGCAGGAATGGTCCTACCAGCCCGACGGCACGGTCGCGATGGCGACCGAACGCCTGAACCTGCAGGAGCTCTACAACAGCGCCCCGAAGGAGACCTTCGGCGGAATGGCGGACGGCACGGCCGTCGGCCACATCCATCTCCAGGTCGGCGACATCCCGCAGGCCGATGCCTTCTACCGAGACGTGCTCGGCCTGAAGATCATGGCGCGGTATCCGGGCGCCAGCTTCTTTGCGACCGGCGACTACCATCACCATATCGCCGCCAATATCTGGAACAGCCGCGGCGCCAGGGCCCGCGAAGGCAATATGACAGGCCTTTCGGATTATACGGTCCGGTTCAACGACAAGGCGGCGCTCGACAAGGCGCTGGCGGCGCTCGACGTTCAGGAGATCGCCACCGCCAAAACCGCCGATGGCTGGTCGCTGAAGGACCCCTGGGGCATCGGCCTGACGCTCGCCGCCTGAGCCTGCCTGCCCCCGTTTTCCCCAGATGCGGCGCCCCGGAACCGGAGCGCCGTTTTTGCGTTGTGGAGCATCACGGGGACCTCAGGACATATGGCAACATGAGCGCGCGCGGCAGCAGCAAGCTGAAGAAACACCTGATCGCCATGTCCGAACGGCGCAAGGAAACGGCGCTGGGGGCCGAGGATATCGACATCACGGAGAACCTGCCGCTCGGGCGCGAGGCCCTCGACGTGGCGATGGCCTGGGCGGTGATCGGCATTTTCGCGATCGTGTTCCTCGCGCTCGTCCATTACATGTCGCTGATCCTCATTCCGGTCACGCTTGCCGTCGTCGTCGGCCTGATCCTCGGGCTGGTCGCCGACCGGCTGAGCAGGGCCGGCGTGCCGCGTTTCGGCATTGCCTTCATCCTGTCGACGCTGGTGTTCGCCGTCCTGTTCCTGATCGCCAATTCGCTCGCCGAGCCGGTCGCGACGCTGGTGCAGGAAGGCCCCAGTTTCATCGAGCGGACCATCAACCGCATCAAACCCTTCCTCGAAAGCCAGCACTGGATCAACGTCTCGCCCACGACCTTCGAGACCGGGCCGATGTCGATGCAGTCGCTGATCGAGAATTCCGGCAATATTCTCGGCGTCATCACCGCCAACCTGACGCCGGCGATCATCCAGGGAATGATCTTCTTTGCGGCGCTATTGCTCTTCCTCTACGGCCGGGTGCGGCTGCGGCGCACCATCATCCTTGCCTTTCCGACACGGCGGCAGAGGCTGATGGCGATCCGGGTGCTCAACTCGATCGACGAGGTGCTCGGCTACTATTTCGCGACAGCCAGCCTGCTTTATCTGGGGCTCGGGGTGGTGATGGCGGCGATCGCCTATTTCGGCGGGCTTTCCATGCCGGTGCTCTGGGGCCTGTTCGCCTTCGTCTCGAGCTTCATCCCCTTCCTCGGGATCACGCTGATGACCGTCTCGGTGGCAATCGCCGGCATTCTGACCCATGACGCGCTGCTGCTGGGCCTGATCCCGGCGGTCATCTTCTTCACCGTGCACCTCGTCATGGAAAACCTGCTATTTCCGGCGATCATGGGCCGGCAATGGGAGATCAATCCCTTCATCGTCTTCATCGCCATCCTGTTCTGGACCTGGATGTGGGGGGCGGTCGGGGCCATGCTCGCCCTGCCCCTCTCGCTGATCATGATGACGGTGCTGAACGAGCTCTTCCCGGACCGCAAGACGGTGCCGAACCTGCCGGGCTGACGGCCGCAACGGGCCTGGGAGGACTGTTCACTCGTAGAGGTAATATTGGTCCCACTGTTCCCTGGGGACCTTCGAGCCGATCTTGTAGTCGAAGGACAGGATTTCGAGGCCTTTGTCGCCGGTCTCGCATTTGTACTTGAGCCTGTACCAGTCGCCGGCGCTGCGGAACACGGCGCCCGGGGCGCGAATGGCATTGCCGGCCTCGATCGGCTCGGCAAAGGTATAGGCGATCACCTTGTCGGGTTTGAACTCGCCCTTGTTGTCTTCCTTGATGCGGTCCATCGCCTCGATATCGCAGCGCTGTTCGCGCCGTTCATCCAGAGAAAGTGCGTCGAGCTGCTTGACGATACGGGAATCGAGGGCATGCGCGGGCAGGGCGGAAAGAAGGGCAAGTGCCGCAAGCGACCAGGGTTTCATCATGTCACTTCCTATCCAATATGACTCGGAGGGCGCGGACACTAGGAGATGGTTACACGATTGACCACCTACCAGAACGGGAAATAGGATGATGTGATCGAGTGGGGTTGATGGGGCCAGATGACGGACGACGCGCTCTCGGATGCGAAAAAGGAGCAGATCAAGCTGCGGGCGACGTTCCTGAACAATATCGGGATCGGCATCATTCTGGTCCGCGTGTTCACGCCCGTCACGCGCCTCATTTACGGCGACATCAACGCGCAGGTTAGCATACTGTGGCTCGTAGGCTCGCCATTGGCTTGTTTTCGTCTTGGGAGTTACACTACATTTCATGGCGACAAGACAGCTTGAGGAATTGAGCAGATGGACATCGAAAAGCTGATCCTGTTCCTCACCCCGATGGTAGGAATTGGTCTTGTGTTGCTTGCATTGCGCATCCACGACAGGATCACCGGCTTCCCGTTCGGCAAAGGCAAGGGGAAGTAACTCAGGCACCGCTTGCCTCGCGCACGCGCGCCCCCTATCTCTGGCACTCCTCTTTTCCAATCCGGAGTGCTTCCTTGGCCACCTCGCGCAGATCGCCTTTCGCCAATCTTCCCGCCGCCCCCGTTGCGGCCAGGAAGCCGGTTTCCGATACCCGCCACGGCATTACCCGCACCGACGACTATGCCTGGTTCCGGGCCGACAACTGGCAGGCGATGTTCAAGGATCCGTCGATCCTCGATCCGGAAATCCGCAGCCACCTCGAAGCCGAGAACGCCTATATGGAAGCGGCGATGGGCGATACCGCCGATCTGCAGAAGGCCCTGTTTGCCGAGATGCGCGGCCGCATCAAGGAAGACGACAGTTCGGTGCCGATGAAGGACGGGCCGTTCGCCTATGGCACCCTCTTCGTGACCGGCGGCGAGCAGCCGCATTATTTCCGAACTCCGCGCGACGGCGGCGAAAAGCAGCTCCTGCTCGACGGCGACAAGGAAGCTGCGGCCAAGGATTACTTCCGCCTTTCCGGCATCGACCATACGAGCGACCATAGCCACGGCATCTGGGGTTACGACGACAAGGGTTCGGAATATTTCACGCTGCGCATCCGCAATCTTGCGACCGGCGAGGACCTGGCCGACGTGGTCGAGAATACCGGCGGCGGCGGTGTCTGGGCGCCCGACGGCCGGAGCTTCTTCTATACGCTGCAGGACGAGAACCACCGGCCGTCCAAGGTCTTCCACCACATCGTCGGCACCCCGCAGTCGCAAGACCGGCTTGTCTACGAGGAGGAGGATCCGGGCTTCTTCATGGGCGTCGGCGGCTCGCTGCTCGACGATTTCATCTATATCGACATCCATGACCACGAGACCTCGGAATACCGGCTGCTTTCGACCAAGGATCTCACCGCCGAACCTGCGCTGGTCGCGGAACGCGAGGAAGGCATCGAATATTCGATGACCGAGGGCGGCGACGTCTTCTACATCCTTACCAATGACGGCGGCGCCAAGGATTTCAAGATCATGCAGACACCGGTTACCGCACCGGGCAAGGAGAACTGGACCGAGGTCGTGCCGCACGAGCCCGGCCGGTTGATCATCAGCCACATGGCATTCGCCGGTCATCTGCTGTGGCTGCAGCGCAAGGACGGCCTGCCGCAGATCATCATCCGTGACCGCAAGACCGGCGAGGAACACGCGATCGCCTTCGCCGAGGAAGCCTATTCGCTCGGCCTGCAGGGTGCGGCGGAATATGACAGCAACGTCATCCGCTTCTCCTATTCGTCGATGACGACGCCGAGCCAGCTCTACGACTACGACATGGTGACCCGCGAGCGGGTGCTCTTGAAGACCCAGGAAGTGCCGTCGGGTCACAATCCGGACGACTACGTCACCCGCAGGGTGATGGCGCCGGCGCATGACGGCGAACTGGTGCCGGTCTCGCTGCTTTACCGGAAGGACACTCCGCTCGACGGGTCGGCGCCCTGCCTGCTCTATGGCTACGGCGCCTACGGGATCACCATTCCGGCCGGGTTCTCGACCAACAACCTGTCGCTCGCCGATCGCGGCTTCGTTTATGCGATTGCCCATATCCGCGGCGGCAAGGACAAGGGTTTTGCCTGGTACGAGACGGGCAAGATGGAGCACAAGCAGAACACGTTCAAGGACTTCATCGCCGCGGCTGACTATCTGAATCAAGAGAAGTTCACGTCTTACGCGAACATCATCGCCGAAGGCGGTTCGGCCGGCGGCATGCTGATGGGCGGCATCGCCAACATGGCGCCGGAAAAATTCGCCGGCATCATCGCCGCCGTGCCCTTCGTCGATGTCTTGAACACCATGCTCGACGACACGCTGCCGCTCACCCCGCCGGAATGGCCGGAATGGGGCAATCCGATCGACAGTCTCGAAGAATACCAGTGGATCGCCGCCTACAGCCCTTACGACAATATCGAGGCGAAACCCTATCCGCCGATCCTCGCGATCTCCGGCCTCACCGACCCGCGCGTCACCTATTGGGAGCCGACCAAGTGGGTCGCCAAGCTGCGCGAATTCTCGACCGGCACCGCGCCGATCCTCCTGAAGACCAACATGGCGGCCGGCCATGGCGGCAAGTCGGGACGTTTCCAGCGGCTGGAGGAGATCGCGTTCGAATATGCGTTTGCGATCAAGGTGGCCGGCAAGATGTGAGCTATTCGTGGAGGGCGTGCCGTGGCACGCCCTTCAATGCATGTCCGGCGACAACGGAACACAAGATAGGGTGGCCTTTGGGAGGTAAGGAATGACCGTCTATGTTGCCCTGCTTCGTGCCGTAAACGTCACCGGCACAACGCTCCAGATGACGGAGCTCAAGTCCATCTGCGAAGAGCTCGGCTTCACCGACGTCAAGACCTATATCCAGAGCGGCAATGTTCTGTTCCGCTCCAACGAGGCTGAGGCCAAGGTGGCCGACAGGCTCGACGAGGCGCTGGGACACAAATTCGGCAGGAAGCCGGGCGTGATGGTCCGCTCCACGGGAGAGCTGGAGACGATCGTCGAAAACGCACCTTTCCCCGAGGCCAAGCCGAATTTCCTGCTTGTGCATTTCCTGACCGGGAAGGCCGCCGGGGATGCGCTCGACACGATGGTCGCCCCGGATGGCGAAGAGGCTGTTGTCGCCGGGCGCGAGATCTATGTCCACTACCCGATCGGCTCGGGCAAATCGAAACTGAAGCTTGCCGCCCTGAAACCCGGCACGTCGCGCAATCTCAACACCGTGCGCAAGCTCGCCGAGATGGCACGGGCGATGGAAGGCTGAACGGCCGATGGCGGGCATCGTCATTCCGATCGTCTGTTATGCCGTGATCGTCTCTGTGCTCGGCGTGGCCGGCTGGTCCGTCTGGCGCCAGAGGAGGAGCAAGCCGCCCTCCTGGCCGCCCTACCCTTTGATCGATGCCAGCGAGGAGGAGATGGACCGGCGGCGGACGGAGGTGCGCGACAGGCTTTCGCATGAGGCCCTTGGGGGCGAGCGGATGCGCCTGGTGTGGCAAAAGCTGCAGGAGGCTAGGATCGGCGAAGGGCTGATCCACGAATTCCATCGCGACTTCTGCGGCCACGGCCTGATCCGCACCGAAACCGGCATCATGCTCTGCGACATCCAGGACGGCCATCATCCGGGACCGGCCATCGCCACCTGGACCAGTGAGGAGGAGTTCGTCGCCTTCTTCTCCCGAAAGAGCGATTTCACCCTGAGCGGCTGGGATCCCGCCGAGCCGGTCTTCTATACCGACGACAGCTGGTATCGGCACAATCAGCGCCTTACCCGGGCGATATTCGACCGGTTTCTTCGCAACCGGAACGGATAAGGAACGGCCCGAACAGCCGTTCACCGACGCATTTTTGTCAAGCCCCTGTCGTCAAACCGAAACATTGATCGCAAGCTTCGCGCAAGGTTCGTGCGTTAACCATTTGTTAACCATTCTGAACACGGGCGTCTCGCCATGAAGATCGATAGCGGCCTCAACGGCTATTATTATCCCAACCGGACACAAGAGATGGACCGGAAAATCGAAGACGCGCCGCAGCGCGAGGTTGCCGCTGCCCAGCGCTCCCCGAATGCGTTGACGGGAAGCAGCACGCTGCTCTCTTCCTCGCTTGCCAATGCGCTCTGGGTCATGGAAATCGACGACGCCGGCTCCGCAAACATCGACATGCAGGCGCGGTCGATCCCGCAGGACTGGGTCGAAGGCCGCTACCAGGAATTCGCCGAGTTCTAAAAGCCCCGGCTACGCCGTTCGAGCCGGCGTGACCTCCACCGTCACATGCGACAGATCCCGGATGCCCCGGAGCTTATCCTTGTAGAAGGACGGCGCCTGGGGTTTTGGCGTGACCAGGGCGACGATCGCCGCATGATGTCCCGGCCCCACCTGCCAGACATGCAGGTCCGAAATCCTGTCGTCCTCCGTCTCGACGCTCCGGCGGATCCTGCCCGCCAGTTCCTCGTCATCCGGCTGCGCATCCAAGAGAACGGTCGCCGTCGCCCGGATCAGCCCCCAGGACCAGCGGGCGATGACCAGGCCGCCGACCACGCCCATGGCCGGGTCCAGCCAGACCCAGCCATAGGAACGGCCGAGAACGAGTGCTGCGATCGCCAGGACCGAAGTCAGCGCATCGGCGAGGACGTGCAGGTAGGCGGCGCGCAGATTGTGGTCCTTGGCGGCGGATCGCGCGTGGCCGCCGTGATGCCCATGGTGGCCGCCATGATGATGGCCCCCCTCATGGGAATGGCCTCCCTCATGCGAATGGCCGCCATGATGGGAATGGTGATGATCCTCCCTGAGCAGCCAGGCGCTGAGCAGATTGACCGCAAGCCCGACCGCTGCGACGAGGATCGCCTGATCGAAATCGATCGCCACCGGATCGGCAAGGCGGACAAAACTTTCCCAGGCGATCAGCAGCGCGATCAGGGCAAGCACGATGGCGCTCGCAAAGCCGGCAAGGTCGCCGAGTTTGCCGGTGCCGAACGTGTAGCGCGGATTGCGGGCCTGGCGGCGGGCATAGAGATAGGCGAGCGCCGCGATCAGCATGGCGCCGGCATGGGTGGACATATGCCAGCCGTCGGCGGTCAGCGCCATCGAACCGAAGACCGAGCCGGCGACGATTTCCGCCACCATCATCGTCGCGGTCAGCGCGATCACGAGCCAGACCTTGCGCTCGTTGCGCTCGTGGTCGGCGCCCAGAAACACGTGCTCGTGCTTCAGCGCCTCGATGGGATCGGCCATGGTCTTCTCCTTCGTCTCGATCAGCGGATATAGGTGCGAAGCGCCTCGGCAAGTTCGTCCACCGCCTGCGCCCTCTGTTTCTCGTCCTCTGCGTGCAGCACATGCTCGCGAAGGTGATCCTCCATGACCTCTCCGGTCAGTCCGGAAAGCGCGCCACGGATCGAGGCGAGCAATTGCAGGACCTCGCCGCAGGGCGCTTCCGCCTCCAGTGCCCGCTCGACCGCCTCCATCTGCCCCTTCAGCCGGCGCACCCGCGCCAGAAGCTTTGCTTTTTCCCGAATGGTATGCGCCAAGATCCGCTCCAATTTAATATAGGGGGGTACCCTATATTCATTTAAGCCAGCGACTTGATGCAAGTCAAATCCGAAAGCTCCGTGCAGGTTTCGAGACCTAAGCCGCTAGTGGTCCTTCACGAGGAGAGTCGCGATGACGACGATTGGCAGCAGCAATCCTTATTACACATCTCTTTACAGCATCCCTGGCAAGAACGGCGGCAACAAGAACGCTTCGGGCGGCAGCGCCAACGACTATGCCGCGCCGCGGCAGTCGGTATCGGGCGGCATTTCCGGCTCCGACACCGTATTCGGCGCAAAACTGGCCGACGCGCTCTGGACGATGGAAAGCCAGGGCGTCGAGATCGACCAGGAGGCCGGCGACACCTGGCTCGGCAAGGCGCCCTCGACGAAATACGAAGACGAATTCATGGGCCTCGCCAAGAAGACCTTCGCCGAGCGCATCCGCGAACAATATCTCAAGGATCACGACCTTACAGAAGACGATCTCAAGTCGATGTCGGCGGAAGACCGCGAGGCGGTCGAGGCGGATATCCGCAAGGCGATCCTCGAAGCCATGGGCGTCAACGGTGAGAAGCAGCAAGCCGCGATGGACATGGGCGGCAACGCTGCTGCGGAGGAACAGACGGCAAACAACCCGGCCACCGGCGCCCAGGCGCCGGGCATGTCGGGAAAGCAGGACGGCAAGGACGATCCGCTGCTCTCCATGTAGGGTGAGCTGACGACCTAAAAAACCTTCGGCGGCCGCGGCCTTGTCCATCAGGGCCGCGGCGCTTTCACCTTGTGCGGCCGGAACCGTTGTCATCGGCGATCATCGCCGGCGGCCCCTCCCCGGCATGCGGCTGATGATCCCATCGCGACCGCCGCAGCATCTCCATCGCCAGGATCAGCCACATTCCGGCGACAGTGGCGACCAAGGCCCAGAAAAGCCGGAGGATATCCCTCGCACGCCCGTCGAACCTGGCATGGCAATGGCTGCAGCATCCGTTCATCACGTCACCTTCCTTATCGCTCCGTCCGCATGTCTTTCGTGCGGGCCGGCTTGTCTTCGTGCCGGTGACTGACTAGATAATTCCTCTAGTGACTAGAGCTACAAGAGGAAACTTCAGCCATGCTGTCGATCGGCGATCTTTCGAAACGGACCGGCGTCAAGGTGCCGACGATCCGCTACTACGAACAGATGGGGCTGATCGAAGCGGCGGAACGTTCCGAGGGCAACCAGCGCCGTTACGAGAGGCAAGATCTCGAGCGGCTCGCCTTCATCCGCCACGCCCGTGACCTCGGCCTTGACATTCCGGCGATCCGCGACCTGATCGCGCTCAGCCAGCATCCCGACCTCCCTTGCGCCAATGCCGACCGGATCGCCGCCGACCACCTGGCGGCCGTGCGCGAAAAAATCGAAAAGCTGAAAAAGCTGGAGCACGAACTCGAACGGATCATCTCCCATTGCGACGGCCATTCGATCGAGGATTGTTATGTGATCCGGGCGCTTTCGGATCACGGGCTGTGCGAGGGCGAGCATTGACGCGAATAACCCAACGGGTTAGTTTTGCCCCATGAGAAAATTGCAGACGGTCGCCGAACTGCCGACGTTCATCAATCAGGCGGCCGCCATTTTCTCCTCGGAAGAAAAGGAAGAGGTGATTTCCTTTCTTGCCTCCAATCCCTTGGCCGGCGACGAAATTCCGGGAACAGGCGGGGTGCGCAAGATCCGTGTGCCGGCCAAAGGAAAGGGCAAGCGCGGCGGAGCGCGCATCATCTACTACTGGTACAGCGAGGATGCACCGCTTTATGCGCTTCTGGTTTACGCGAAGAACCGCAAGACCGATCTGACACCCGATGAAGCCAAGGCGGTCTCCGCACTCGCCAAGGCGATCAAGGAGCACCACCGGACAAGGACGAAATAAGATGGCGAAGAATTCCAGTTTTGGCGAAGATCTGATCCAGGCGATGACGGAAGCGCTGTCTCATGCAAAGGGTGAGGCGGTCGAAGGCGCCGCCATCCGCAAGATCGAAGTCGATATGCCTGATCCCAAACTTATCCGTCGGCAGCTTGATCTCACGCAGGACCAGATGGCGCGAGTGCTGGGCATGAGCGTGCATGGCTACCGGAAATGGGAACAAGGCCATCGCCGGATGAGCGGGCCGGCCGCGAACCTGTTGCGGGTTATGGAAAAGGAACCCGAAGCCGTTCTGCGCGCGCTGTCGGCCGCATAGGTCGAGTTCGCCATCGCTTCATCACTGGCTTCTTCCAGGAGAAGCCCTCCGATTCTTTTGTAGAAGCCTCTCCTCTATGACCGTCCTCTTCCCCGCCCTCACCCCCTACGAGACCGGCTTCCTCGACAGGCCCGACGGCAACCGGATCTTTTTCGCGCTTTCCGGCAACCCGGCCGCGAAACCCGTACTCCTGCTGCATGGCGGCCCGGGATCGGGTATGTCGGAGAGCGCCAGGCGGCATTTCGATCCGGCGGTGTGGCACATCATCCAGTTCGACCAGCGCGGCTGCGGCAAGAGTACGCCGAATGCCGGCGATTTCGGTAATGATCTTACCGACAACACGACGCAGCATCTGGTCGGCGATATCGAGGCCTTGCGAGAGCGCCTGCAGGTGGAGAACTGGCTGGTGTTCGGATCTTCGTGGGGCGCGACGCTGGCGCTTGTCTATGCGCGGGCCTTTTCCCTGCGAGTACGGGCGATCATCCTTGCCGGCGTCACCACGACGCGCTGGGCGGAGATCGACTGGCTCTATAACGGGCTTTCGGCCTTCCTGCCCGAGGCGTGGGAGAAATTTGTTGCCGCCATTCCGGAACCCTTGCGTGGCCGTCATCCGGTTTCCGCCTATCACGCGCTGCTCAACGATGCCGACCCGGCGGTTCGCCGGAAGGCCGCCTTCGACTGGCATCATTGGGAGGCAGGCTCGATCTCGGCGGAACCGCAGGCGGGGCTGCCGGCCCGCTGGCAGGATCCGGCTTTCGTGCTCGACCGGGCGCGGCTCTGCGCCCATTATTTCGAAAACCGCGCCTGGCTGGAGGATGGCCAGCTTTTGCGCGAGACCCACAGGCTTGCCGGCATGCCGGGCGTGCTGATCCAGGGCCGCCTCGACCTGCTGGGACCGCCGTCGACTGCCTTTGCGCTTTGGAAAGCCTGGCCGGGAAGCGAACTGGTGATGATCGAGAATGCCGGCCATTCGTCCGGTGACCGGGGCATGGCGGAGGCGATCATGGAGGCTGCTAACCGTTTCGCAAATCACGCTTGACAAGGTTTGAGATCGGGAGCATCTAGGCGCCATGATCAACACGCGCACGACCACCGCCTGCTCGTATTTTTGGGCCTTCCTCTAAGGGGCGGCTCGACAGATCATCATGTCAACAAGCCGCCGTCAGGCGGCTTTGTTGTTTCAAACGGCACCTGACGGCAAGAAGACCGAACAAGGATGCCGGAAATGCCCACCCAGACGATTGAAGATACCGATATCACCCTGCCCCGCCCGCCGGTCGTGACGATCCGCAATGCGAAATCGCGCGACCTGCCGGAACTCAACGAGATGATCGCCCTGCTTGCCGCGCATCACAACGACCCCGCCGCCATCACGCCTGAAAAACTCGAGCGCGACCTGTTCGGCGCCATGCCGTGGATCAGCGCTCTGGTCGCCGATACCGGTACGGACCTGATCGGCTACGCCATTCTCGTGCCGCTCTACAGGGCCCAGGAAGGCACGCGCGGCATGGACCTGCACCATCTCTTCGTGCGCGACGGCCACCGCGGCCACGGCATCGGCCAGCACCTCGTGTCGCGCGCCCGGGAAATCGCCAGGAACGCCGGCTGCGACTATCTTTCGGTCAGCGCCGCGACCGGCAATTTCGCCGCCCACCGCTTCTACGAACAGATGGATTTCAAGCCGCGCCCGGTCACCGGCATGCGCTATATGCAGGCGCTGGCGTGATATCGGCGGCCAAGGCCTATCCGGCGGCCTTGGCCAGGATTTCGCCTGCCCATTCGTTGAGGCTCTTTCCAGCCAGCTCCGCTGCCTTTGCGGCACGGGCATGGACATCGGGATCGATACGAAACATCACTCGACCGGAATAAGGCCTATGCGGGGATCTTCCAAGCCGCTCGCAGGTTTCCAGATAATCATCGACCGCTTCGTGGAAGGCGGTCTTGAGATCGGCGACGGAATCGGCGTGAAACCCCACGACATCGGCAATGCCGGCGATGTGTCCGACAAAAATCTCGTCTTCGGCATCGAACTCGATGCGGGCCGAGTATCCCTTATATTCCAAGACATTCATGGCTCTATTCCTAACTGAGACAGAAAAAGCCGCGCATCCTTGATCTGATATCGCTTCGCTTCCTTATCCGGGTGGGGTCGATGGAAAAACGCGATCAATCCGTCTTTTTCAAAACGAACTCTCGATCCGCTGCCCTCTAGGACACGGCATCCAACGGCGATCAGAAGATTTTCGACGTCGCTCCATTCGATGGACGGCGACACCGGATCCCGAAATATCGCAACAAGTGTCCTGCGCTGCTTGCTGTTCATGATAGCACTTTAATCCATGCTAGCAGATTTTGCAAGCAACCCGTCTACCGTGCCGGCACCGCCTTCAGGTAAGCCGCAATTGCCTCAAGATCGCTCTTCGGCAGATGCGCGAGGTTCTGCTGGACCTCGACCATCGAGCCGCCGACCGTGTCGAAATCCGGGGTGAAGCCGGTTTCGAGATATCCGGCAATGTCGCTTTCGCTCCAGGAGCCGATATCCTTCGAACCCGGCGTGATGTTGGGGATGGTGCCCTTGCCTTCCGGATTGGGGCCGCCGGCGAGCCAGCGGTCGGGGAGGAAACCGCCCGTCGCGTCGCGCGGGGTGTGGCATTCGCCGCAATGGCCGGGGCCTTCGACCAGGAACTGGCCGCGCTTGAGCTTGTCGTCGACCGATGCGAGCTCTACCCGCGGCCGGTCGTTGAAATAGAGGAACTTCCAGCCGCCGACCGCCAGGCGGATATTGTAGGGGAACGGCAGCTCGTGCGGCGGCGCGACATTGGTGCTTGCCGGCAGGGTCTTCAGGTAGCCGAAGAGATCGTTGACATCCTTGGCCGAGAGCCTCGAATAGGAGCCGTAGGGGAAGGACGGAAACAGGTGTTCGCCGTCCGGGCCGACGCCGCGGGTGGTGGCATTGCCGAACTGAGCCAGCGTCCAGCTGCCGATGCCGGCCTTGGGGTCGGGCGAGATGTTGGGGATATGGAACGTGCCGAACGGGCTCGGCAGCGCCCTTCCGCCGGACAAGACCTTCAGCGCATCGCCGGTGGCGCCCGCCGCGGCATGACAGCTCGCACAGCCGCCCGTCCAGAAAAGCTGTTCCCCGTTGGCGAGATCCGGTGCGCCGAGACCCGCCCAACGGGAATCGGGATAGGGCTCTGGCTTGGTCAACGCCCAGGCCGTGGCGGCACCGGCCGCGACCACCACAACGCCCGCCACCAGGATTTTGGACCATATCGAGGCCATCGCCTTCGTCCTCCAGCGTCATTCTAAGATGCGGGGACGGCCGCAGAAGCTGCGGCCGTCTTTCTGTCCTTTGACAGGACCGCGATTACTTCAGACGAAAATTCTGGTGGCAGGTGCTGCAGTTGCCGCCGAGCGTCTGCATTGCCTTGCCGACAGCGGCCTGGTCTGCCGGCAGGGACGCCAGAAGCACCTCGGCATCGGAACCGAGCTTCTGCGCATCCGCGCGGAACTCGGCATTCTTTTCCCAGATGGCCGGTGCCGCCTTGGTCTTGTCGCCGGTCTCCGAGCCTGCCGGGAACTGGTCGGGGAAAGCCTTGATATTGGTGCTCATCGTGGTCAACGCGGTGCGGACCACAGCCTGGTCATAAGGCTTTTCGCCCTTGGCGATGGCGGCCAGAGCGCCGGTTGCGCCGCCGATACCCTTCATCAGCGCCTGGCGCTTGGCGATCGGGGTTTCCTGGGCGGTCACAGCCGTCAAGCCAAGACAGAGTACGGCCGCGGCGGCGGCAATCAGTTTAAACTTCATCAATCCTGTCCTCATTGAGCCGGTCGCGCCGGCAGTGTTTTGCGGGGATCATGATTGCCGGCTTATGCGTTTGAAAAAAGTAACTTTTCTGTCATGACACCGCGAGCGGCCCCGCCTGTTGCCGGGCAGGCACGAATGTGACGGATATATGGCTTGCCGCGACCGCCGCATCCCGTCCTTCAGGCCGTCAGCCCTTCCCAGAGCGTCAGCGCGGAAACGGCAAGCAGCAGAAGGCCTGCAATCCGCCCGACCCAGATCGTCGCATTGCCATTGCCGACCAGCAATTTCCGCGCCCGGCCGGCCGCCACGGCAAGCCCGCCGTAGATCCCGAGCTGGGTCGCCGCCGTCATCGCCGCCATGGCCGCCGCCTGCGGAGCGAGCGGTCCGAAATCCGGCCGCAGGAATTGCGGATAGACCGCGAGCATGAACAGATAGGCCTTCGGGTTGATCAGGCAGGTGACGGCGCCGCGCCGGAAGGCCTCCCAGTTCGATCGCGTGTCCGCCGGGCCGACATGGTCGACGGTGATCGAGCTCCTGATCAGGCTGACGCCGATCCAGGCCATGTAGAGCGCCCCGACGATCAGCAGCGGCCTGAACAGAACCGGCATGAGACTGGCGAGCAGGCCGACGCCGACCGCGCCGTAGAGCGAGTGCACCAGCCCGCCGGCGATGATGCCGGCGGTGGCGGCCAGCCCCGCCGTGCGGCCGCGGGTCAAAGAATTGGCGAGCACGAAGATCATGTCCATGCCCGGCACGACGATGATGCCGAACAGGAGCGTGAAGAAGAGCCAGAGATTTTCGGTATAGGTCATGTCAGTTTCTGATCCTCGCAATATCCGGCTTCGGATGATGAAGCCTTGTTTTTCAATCGGATATGCGGTCCTATACGGCAGGCCAACTGACAGCGTGTTGTCAGTAGCGATCGTCCCTGCTTAAGGAATGCCGGCATGCGCAAGGCCTCGCGCCTGTTCGAGATCATCCAGATCCTTCGGCTTGCAAGAAAGCCGGTGACGGCGGCCGAGATCGCCGCGCAGCTCGAAGTGACGGTGCGCTCCATCTACCGGGATATCGCGGCGCTGCAGACGATGCGGGTGCCGATCGAGGGCGGGCGCGGCATCGGCTATATCCTGCGCCCCGGCTTCACGCTGCCGCCCTTGATGCTGTCGATCGAGGAGACGGAGGCGATCGTGCTGGCGCTGGCACTCTTGGAGCGCACCGGCGACACGGAACTCAGGCAGGCCGCCAAGCAGGTGAACCGCAAGATCGCCGCCGTGGTGCCTGCGCCGCTCGCCGGCACGTTTTCCGCCAATGCGCTGCATGCCTGGGGTTCGGTCGCCCCAGTGCCGGACGCGCTCGACCTTGCCATGGTGCGCCGGGCGATCCGCGACGAGCAGAAACTGGCGCTCGACTACCGCGACGAATATGCCCGCGCCACGGAGCGGACGATCCGGCCCCTCGCACTCATCTATTATTCGCAGACGGCCAATATCGTCGCCTGGTGCGAACTGCGCCAGGCGATCCGCAATTTTCGCGCCGACCGGGTGGAGCATTGCGAACTGGCGGACGGCTTCTTTCGCGGTGAAGGCGAGATGCTGCGGCAGCTCTGGGTCCAGGGCTGGAACAACCCGCCAACGTGACCGTCATGCCGGGGTCGCGAAGCCTGCGCCTGACAGCCCGCGGCTTTGCCCCTATGGTGCGCGCGCATCCTCGGGAATCAGCAGGGCATGGGAGTGGATGAATGCGCAAGGCAATCATCGTCTGGGGCGGATCGAAAATCCATGAGCCGGAGGAGTGCGCCGGCATTACCGGCGACATCCTTCGCGAGGACGGGTTTTCGGTCGAGATTACCGGCGATCTGAGCATATTCGGGTCCCGCAACATCGAGGCCGCCGATCTGCTGGTGCCGATCATTACCGGCGAAACGCTGGAAAAGGCGCATGCCCAGGCGCTTGTCGCGGCCGTGCGGGGCGGGCTGGGGCTTGGCGGCCATCACGGGGCGCTTGCGACCTCCTTCAAGGAAAGTGCCGCCTTCCGTTATCTCTGCGGCGTCACCTGGGTGGCGCATCCCGGCAATATCATCGACTTCCGCGTCAACGTCACCCGCCCCGACGACCCGGTGATGCGCGGCATTGCGGATTTCGACTACAGGTCGGAGCAGTATTACCTGCATTACGACCCGTCCGTCGAAATCCTGGCGACGACGACCTTTACCGGCGAATATGACGAGGCGGTGCGCGACGTGGTGATGCCGGTCGTCTTCAAGCGCCATTTCGGCCAGGGACGGATCTTCTATTCGGCGCTCGGCCATGTGGCGGCAGAGTTCGAACATCCGCATATGCGCAGCATCCTGCAGCGCGGGCTGACCTGGGCGGCGCGTGGCTGAGGCGCTCGCCGTTTAGAGAGCAAGCGTGCGGCTTTGCTCGCGGCCGTGGCCGGTGATCTCGATACGGTCGGCGAAGATTTCCACCACCGCGAAGGTGCTTTCCGTCTCGGTGTCGACCATGCCCTTGAAGTTCACGTACCAGGTGTTGCCGGCGCGGCCGAGATTGCCGACATGGTTATGGCCGTTCAGATAGGCGATCACGTTGCCGGAGCGAGCGAAGAGACCGGTCAGCCGCTCGCCGCTCCACAGATTGTGCTCGTTTTCGGGGCAGAGCGGATAATGGCCAAGGACGATGACTTTTTCGCCCGCGGCACGGGCGCGCTCCAGCACGGCTTCGAGCCAGGCGAACTGCTCGTCG